>Ga0209337_1002854_pt1 | contig 12303 bp, 7 predicted proteins | sample LinPmetageLP53_FD_184044 | JGI IMG/M metagenome (GOLD analysis project Ga0209337, IMG submission 184044) | Marine viral communities from the Pacific Ocean - LP-53 (SPAdes) (version 2) | ecosystem: Environmental > Aquatic > Marine > Oceanic | place: Pacific Ocean | collected 2010-02-08 | reverse complement strand
GTACCTACTGCCCACCCATATTCAGGGTCTTCAGGTTTGCAAAGGTGTCCAACTCCTAGAGTTTTATAGCCTAAACTATCTTCATAGATGTTTAGTACTTCGCCTTCGTGTCTTTTAATTTGTTCTTTACATAGTTCTATATTCATATTTTATTACTCATCCTGTAGCTTATATAATTGTTGATAAAGTTTGTCGTTGTCCGTTTCTAACTTAGTATGTTTTATAAACATTTTTTCTAATTCAAGTGATTTTGATTCTGGTAAATTTAAATATAAATTTTCAACACCTATATCATCCAATGAGTCTCCAATAGAAAATGCTTCAAATTTTGGTAAAGGTAAAATACCATATTTTTTAGATAATTTTTTTAAATGTTTGTCTATAAAATTTGCTGAATCGTTAACTTCAGTTTTACTTTTTTTTATTTTTTTTATTAAAGGTTCATAGTTTATGTTATTTTTTTTATAATTTTTTATATTATCAACACCCATATCATCTATAAATTTTTGTAGTTTTTTATTTTTTTCTAGTGTAAATTTGTTAGTATTTTTAATTTTTCTTTTTTCTACTAAGTCATCTAATTCAAATCCTCTATTTAAAAATTTTAATCCTTCAAATCCTTTCTTTTTATTTAAAAAATGTAATGACATATCCATAAATATTTCATCTTTTTGATTTAGTAATTCTTCTATTCTTTTTGCCTCTGGATTTTCTTTATTAAACTTTTTTATAACAGGATTATTTTTAATTTTTTCTTTTAATAAATCTGTATTATAAATATAATCTTCTATAGAATTGTCTTGTGGATTTATTTTATTTGTTTTATTTTCAAAATTTCTTAATTCATTAACAACATCTTCGTCTTGAGTTTTTAACCAATCAGTAAACATTCTTTGTTTTTCTTCTCTTGCTAAATTATTTAATTTTGTAAATTCTTTATCAACTTGTTCAAATGATGTATTACCTATTTTATAATCATTAACAATTCGATTACCTCTTGTTAAAAATCTTGTAACTAAACCACCAAATACGTAACGTTTTCTTAAACCTAATCCTTCCATTTGTCCTTTAAGTTCTCTATCTTCAATGTCTTGTGCAGCTTCTGAGGTTGCGTTAAACGGTAATCCTGTATTTCTATTTACCATTTCGTCAGGTTCGTCTGTGACGTTAGGTACATTTTTAACTATACCACCTTTATAATATTGTCTTACTTTATATTTTTCATCTTTATTAGCTGTTCCTCTTGCTGCAGCTTTCATAGCTTTTCTTGTATCTGCCGGTAGTAAACCATATCCGGGAACATTAGTTACCATGATTTCAGGTATACCTTTTCTATATAAAACACCATCAATAAAATCTTGTGGTAATGGACCTGCAAAAGTTTTTAATGTAGCTGTTAAAGTTCCTACATTTCTGTCATATTCATTATCATATCTTGCTGCATAATCAAAAGGTCCTAAACCTCCCCATCTTCTAACAGCTTCAAATATTAATTGACCTGATTCTTTATCTGCTCCAGTTTCATAATCTTTTAAATTTTGTCCTTGACTCCTAACTATATTACCTATGTGAGCTACTGAACTCATAAGTATAACTGTTGGTAACATTTTTGGTATAGATTGAAAAGCTGCAATATCTCCTGTTTTTCCAAATTGTTTAAGGTCTTTAACTCCTTCATTTGAAAATCTTTTAAGTATTGTGTTATTAAATACTGTAGGGTATCCTGCAAACTGTACTAACATTTGAGCTGCAGGTGTTGAAAACCATAAAGGTCTGTTAGCTTCTGCAGTACTTGGGTTAAGAATAATTTCTTTTACAAATCTATTAGCTCCTGAAGTATATTGTTCTTGATAAAACTCTTGACTACGAGCTATATTATCATCCCACTTACCATTAACTGTAGATTTTTTATACCATGCAACAGCATCATCTGCTTTAACTCCTAAGTCTCCAAGTTGTTTAGTAAGATATTCTTTCTTACTTTTACTTAATCCACCTTTATAAAGTTTCTCAGCATTTTGTTTTATTAATCTTTTACCTGTAGTAAATGATGCAAGTTGAACAGCCTTTGTCCACTGTGTAAGTAAATTAACTTTAAAGAATCCTTGTTGTAAAGTTTTAGCTACGCTACCGTGCAATCCTTCACCTGCAAGACCTTCAAGCCTTTCTTGTACTGCTTGTTCTAAAGCTAGTCCAGTTTGATATAACTCTCCCCATGCTTCATCATCTATGTCTTTTATACCTTTAACTCTTTGACGTAAGACTCCACGTTGAAAACCTTTTATAGTTCTGTCAATAACACTTTGACCTTCTTTAACTAAAGCACTTCCAATATCACTTATAACTTTAGGAGCATCAGATTTACCTGCTCTTGTTAAAAGTAAAAATGGTTCAGTAATACTAGACAAAGTAGCAAAAGGTAAATGAGCCATCTGCTGTGTTAGTTTGCCCCAATCAGCAGCACCTCTTGCCCAACTATTACTTTTCCATACAGAGTTAATATCAGTTTCAATTCCAGTTACACGTTTATGCATATTTTCAAGACCCTTAAGAACTCCTTTAACTTCATCTTCATCCATTCCACTTTGTAAAAGTTCTTTTCTAATTGGTAATAAAGTATTAGTATAAAACTCAACTTCATTTCTACCAAAGTAATTAGCTCTTTCAACAGCTCTAGCAGCATTAGTAAAATAATCTTCTAATATTTGTTGTGTATCATCTTCTAATACATATGCAATTTTATTATCATCAAGATTAGTAAATCTTCTAGCTTGTAAAGTACCTGCTGAATCTCCAATAGCAATGTCTTTACTTCTCATTTTAATTTCAAAAGGAGTCCATCTATTTTCTAACATATCATCAACAATTTGAACAGCTTTTAATTCTTTAGCATATGCTACATCACCATTAGCTTCTTTTAAAAAATCTCTTCCAAAAGTTTCCATATCAGTACCTAAAGCATCTTCTTTAACACCTCGTACTTTAATCCCATCACTAGTTAAAATTTCTAATTCTTTTACATCATTTAAAGGATTAGCATGTCCTGAATCAATTAAATCTTTTTGAAATCTTTCTCTATTTTTCTTTAAAGCTTTATAGTTAAATAGTCTTGGTAAAAATCCACCCTTGTTTATTGTTCCAACTTTGAATAAACCTGCAATACTTAAATCACTAAACGAGCCATCTAGTATATTTCTAACACCTTCAGTACCATCAAAGTTTTTACCACCATAAGAAACTGCAACATCTTCAGTAACTTTAATATCTTTATATTCTTTACCAATTAAATCTCTTATCCAAAATTTACCTTTTTCTTGAGCTTCTTTTTTAGTACCTACTACCATTCTATCTCTTAATAAAAAGTTTAATTCTTTTTGTTGGTCTTTAGCTAGTCTAGCTCTAAAGCCTACTCTGTCTAATACATTAAATGACTTAGCTAAACCATATAGATATTTACCTGTTCTTTCTCCAACAGCTAAACCATAAGACTTTGCTTTTACAAGCTCTGAACCTTCTCCAGTTAATGTCACATCGTAATCATATCTAAACTTTTTAAGTAGTACTTGAAGTTGTGGTGATTTATCTACATAGCTTAAAAATGCTGTAGTCGGCTTACCTACAGTATTTGCTATAAACTTATGTAAAAATACTGTACCTTTGCTTTGAGCTTTTTTACCTTCAGCTTTTAATTTTTCTAAAGGCTCTACTAATACTTCTTCGGCTTCAGATTCTTCTAATATTTCTTTTCTTGTTTTAGCACGAGCAACATCTTCTATAACTTCTTCGTTACTAAATTTAAATTCTAATTGTTTATAAGGTTCTGGCATATCAGTAACAGGTACTGTATCTACATCTGTGTCTACTTTCTTAACAACTTCTTTAGCACCTCTACCATATGTAGCAGCAGTAATACCACCACCTAAAGCTCCACCAATTACTCCACCTAATAATGTAGTAGCTGCAATGTTTGTAAAATCAATATCGTCTTGAAGTCCTAAGTCTATATCTATATCTTGTAAAAAATAATTATGTAATCCTCCCCATGCAGCACCTTCAGCAGCAGTAAATAATGCAGTATCTTTTATAACTTTCTTTTTTAATTCAGCTTTTGTATATTGCTTCATTGCTTGTTGTGCAGTAGTTCCTAAAACAGCTCTACCACCTAAAGAAGTTCCACCACTAGGAATAGCAAATAAAGCAGCAGCAATATTAAAAGGGTCAGTAACTATATCAACTCCAATATCTTTAATCATACCAAATCTTTCTTTCCAATTACCTATATCTGCATTATTAAATTTTTCTCTCAAATATGCATAGTCTTGTTTTTGTGCGTCTGTCCATTTACCTGTTTGAAAAGAACGAGCAGCAGCAGCACTTAAACTATAGTCAGAGTCTCTAAGGTATTCAAAAATATTATCATTACTACCAACACCATCTAAAAATCTAGCAGCTCTTTCAGCAAACTCAGGGTCTTTTTTAAGTTCAGTAAGTGTAGTTTTTCCCGGAGTTAATTGATAAGGATTTACTTCACGTTCTGTCGTAGGTTCAGTTACAAAGGTGTCATAGCCTTCAGGAGTTTCAGACATAGAAGTATAAAAAGATTGTTGTTCTTCTTGCTCTTCTTCTTTAGCTTTTTCTTTTTGTAAGCTTTGAATGTATAAGTCTAGTTGATTACTCATTAAAATATTTTCTTAATTTAAGTTTTGTTTGTAACTTTGCTTTTAAAGGAATGTTACCTTCTTTATCTGTTGTATGATGTAAAACAGTATATATTTCATAAGCTGCATTTTGTTTATTTTTTTTGTTATTAGCATTTAAAAATTTATTAATTAATTTATCACTACCTGTTTTTTCTAAAATGTCAGCCATAAATAAAAGAGTTTGGTCTTCAGGACTTAAACTTCTAACATCTCCTGTTTTTCTAACCTCATCAAATCTAGGTAACGGACCAAGATATTTTTCTAATCTATTTACAGCAGGTACAACTGAACCTTTTATAAATTGATATCCTCCTCTAGCTGAAGAGTTTGGATTAGCAGCATTAAAATCACCATCACTTTCTACTTCTAATATAAAATCTGATAACTCATTTAAATTTTGAGTAGCTATTTCTTTACCGTCAATACCTAATCTATCTAAATGTATATTTAATAATTTATTATAATCAGCATTTTCGTAATTAGAATTTAATTTAGTCTTTTTTTTTTCGTCAGAGTTTTCTAATCTATTAATCCTATCCTGTATTTCTTGAACTTGGCTAGGTCTTAAATCATCTTGTTCATCTATTAATTGTTGTTTTAAATCACTAATTATTTCTTTATCTTCTCTGCCAAATAATCTTGTAGTTGGGTCTAACTTTGGTTTATTTTCTAAATAATTTACAGACCTTTTTAAAATATTAACTTTTTCTGTAATAGTTTTTTCTTGATTTGTAGATAAATTTCTAGTATCTAATATTTTATCTAATCTATTTATTTCATTTTTAACTGAAGCCACATTTTGAAAATCTAAATTATCTCCAAACATATTTCCAAAACCAACTTTCTTTAAATCTTCTTGAGAAGGTTTTTGAGTAGACGTTTTTATTTCTTTAGCAGCTAAATTTTCTATATAAGTTTGAGAATCTACTCCATGATACTTATTAATTTCAATATCTAATGCACCACCAAGCTTTATATTTCTTTCATTTTCAGTTTTAGAATTTGTTAAAATATCTTTAACTGTAGATTCTATCATGTCTTTTTTTATATCTACTGAAGCATTAATATAACTTTCAGGTAAATCTAAACCACCTCTGTCATTAACATTAATACTTTCTCCAACTAAATTACTTACATTATATTTGTTATAAACTTGAGTTAATGTTCCAAAAGAATTATAAGTTTCTTGTTTTCTTGGTATCCAACCTTCATCTCTAAAACCTGCGTCTGTAACTATATTAGCAGCAAACATAGTTCTATTTGCTTCATCATTTAATATAGCTCTAAATTCATTAAAGCTTTTACCGTTTTCTTTTTTACCTTCTGTTTCATTATACACTGCTGTTAAAAACTTTTTATCTTCTTTTAATCTTAAACTTAATGCAGTAGTATCTAAAATTAAAGCTTCTTTATCAAGAGGAGAAACATCTCTCATAAATTCTGTCCAGTTATTTTTACCAATAAAAGTACTTGTTTTTAATTCACTAGGATATCTACCTTCTTTAATAAGTTCAGTCATTTGAGGAAGATATAATTCACCTACATTTTTTCTATAGTTTTCAAATCTTTTACCTGATGCTCTTTCTTTCCATCTTGTTGGCGATTTAGAAGCATCTGCTAAAGCTTTACTAACTATGTTATTAGTCATGCCTTTTAAGCTCATTGCTTGATTCAAATCTCTTATAGTTGGTCCAGCTAATGCATCTTCAGTAACCTTAGAAAAAATATCAAATCCACCTTTTCTTTTATAGTCATCATTAAATAAACCAAGTACTCTTTTAAAACCACCAATAACATTTCCTTGTGCTTTATATTCAGCCAAAACTTTTTGATAATTTCTTTTTTGATACATGGTTAATTCATTTTGTTCTAAACCCATAGCTGTTTCAAATAAAGCATTTCTATCCATATCTATTGCATCGTCAGATAATAATTCTCTTAAGCCATCTTCATATGCTAAATAATTAGCTTTACCAGATTTTTTATCTACTTCTAAATATTTTTTAGCATATCCTTCTGTTGCTAAATTCATTGCGTTTTCATATGTACTTGTTCCGTAAATTGTATCATATTCATCAGCAGTCATTGCTTTTATCTTTTGGTCTACATAAGGTCTTACTGCTTGACTAAATCCTAAATAATCTTCACTATTTTTAAAGCCTTCATATCCATTGTTACCGTTCCATTTATCACCTATAGTATTTAAAATAGTAGCGTTCATATTTATTTGTTTAGTTTTATGGTCATTACCCATAGTTTCAAACTTATGAAAGTCATCTAGTTCTTTCATACGTTTTTTAAACTGAGTCTTCATGACTCCTTGACCCATAAGTAACAAAGCTAATCCTTGTTGGATTCTTTCATTCTTCTTAGCTTTTTTAGCAGCAGCTCTATCTGAAATTGCTTTTTTTTGTAGTAAAGATGAGCCTAGTTCATCTACACTCATATTACTCATGTTACCATATATATCGTCAGCCATCTTTAAACTCCTGTTTTACCTAGTAAGCTTGGTTTTTGTTTTTGTAAAATACTTTGTTTTATTTTTGCACTATCTAAAGTATCTAATTGTTTTTTAATATCTCCACCAACTGAAGCAGGATTAATTTTTTGAATTTGTACATCTTTAAATCCTTTGCCTTCAGGAATTACATTCCTTACTTGTTGTCTAGAGTTTTGTAAATCTTGTAAAGATTCATCTTCATCATCTTCTATTATAACGTTAGCATCATCTTTTGTCAATACCGGGTCAATACCAGCTTTTTCTGCTATAGCCATTAACATATACATAGTAGGCTCTAAAAGATTTAACATCATATCTGGATTCCATTTACCTTTTTGAAATCCTGCTTGTAATAATAAATTAGCTATATCTACAACAGGAGTTTTTTGAGACATTAAAGTCGCAACAGTTGTAAGATTTTCATCTTTTAAAAGGTCAAAAAATATTTTTTCTGTAGCCATTTTAACAGAAGTCATCTCGGGAGCTTTTTCCCAAGGGTAAGGGTTACTAGGGTCATTAGTTAATGATTGACCTGCTGTAGGTCCTTCAAATAAAAATGGTTCTGCTTCTTTAGCTATTGCGTTTGGATTTTTCATATTAACTTAATTGTGCTCTTAAAAATTGTTCGTAGTCAAAACCATATCCACCTATATCCATTGGATTTACATTTCCTGTAATTCCTCTATAAGCTGAGTACTGTTGTGCTGGGTCTTGGTCTGGATTAAAATTACTATAATCAACAAACATTGGCATATCTCCAACGTGTGAATAGTTTTGTTGTTCTACAGATTCTAATTGATAAGATGCTTGAGTTTTAAAGTAATCAGATTTTGCAGCTTTATGATAAGCAACTTGTGCTTCATAAGCATCTTCGCCTTCATTAATAGCAGCACCTGCCATTCTTGTAGCTTCTATAGGTTTGTAAGCTGCATACTCTCTACTTGAACTAATCTTTTCTTTAAAATTTAAATCATCATCTCTTAATGTTTTAAAAATAGTATCTTTCTTTTTAGTAACACTATCTACTATATTAGAATCAGGTTTTAAAATTGTATCTTTAGGAGTAATTCCTTCTAATTTATCAGTTAAACTAGCTTGAACTTTTTCAGTTAAATCTGTAGCTTGAGTTGTTGATGATTTTTCTATAAAGCCACCAGTAACGTCACTTACAAAATTTCTAAAGTTAGTACCTACTTCTCCTTTACCTACTACTCCACCTACTTTATTCATACTATATTCAATAGCATCAGTTACTTTATTAAATACTGTACCCATACCATCTTTAATAGTAGTAAAAGCTCCCTTCATTCCATCTACAATTTTAACTAAAAAATTACTATTAGGCAACCCACTAAACCAACTTCCAATAGCATTACCTATTCCCGGAAGTATAAATGACAAAGCTACAGAACCTAAAGGTCCAAGTTTACCAAAAGCTTTAGCTACTTTACCTAAACCTTTTTTTAATTTACGCCCTACTTTTCTAAAAGCACCTGCTATTTTTTTACCTACTTTTCTTAAAAATCCCATTAGTCCATCCACCCATTTATTAAACTTGATATTGCTGTTAAATTACTGCTCCAATTACTATCTGAAGCTGCTCCTGTATCATTACCCAGAGCTGCTGTGTATATTGAAGTCTTTCTAGTTTCATCGTTATCCCATCTTCTAAAATTAAAATCAGCTTCGTCACGTAACTCTTGCCATAAAAAGTTTTGAGCTGAAGCAGTAAGTCCAAAAGCATTTTGTGCATTTTGTTGATTAACTGCATTCTGTGCTGCTGTGTCTGCTGTGTTGGCTTGTCTTCTCCAAGCTACATTAGACTGTGCTATTGCTGTTTCATTTTTAGTATTAAACTCTTCTCGTTGAGCTTCTACTTGTGAATTAAATTTACTTACATCTGTTTTTAATTGTGCTTCTAACTTAGCAGCTTCTGCTTCGTTACCTACTCTTCTAGCTTCTGCTACATTTAAAGCTTGTTTATTAAATTGCTCCATAGAGTTCATTTGACTAGCATTAAATTGAGATTGATTTTGTGCTAGATTAGACATAAATTGATTTGTTTGATTTTCGCTTGTAGCATTAAACTGTGCTGCAGCATTTTGAGCTGATTGGTCTGATAATAATCTTTGTTGTTCTTGTTGAGCTTTCATCATATTAGCTTGTTGCTCATTATTAAGATTAGCCATGTCCATAGTTAAAAAGTTTTTAGCATTTTCAACTGCTAGTTTTTCTCTTACATTTAAATTAGCAATATCCATAGAAGCCATAGCTGTAGCATTTTGCATAATAGACTGTTGTTCAACACTCATGTTTTGTATTTGAACTGTTTGCATAAACTTACTATTAGATAATACTACTTGTTGTTCAGTAGTAAACTGAGCCATATCCATTTTAGCAACCATATTAGCATTTTGCATTGCTGATTGTTGGTCTACATTAAGTTGAGCTATACCCATTGCATTTGCTAACTTAGAATTATTAATGTTCGTATTCATTTGAGCATTAAGATTTGCTAATTCAGTTTGTTGGTCAGCATTTAAGTTTTCAGAACTTGCTTGGTTAAGAGATGAAAGATTTGCTAACTGTATTTGTTGTTCGTTAGTTAAATTAGCTAATTCCATTTGCTGTTTAAAACCAGCATTTTTAGCTAAGAAATCTGCAGCAGTCTGCATTTCTACCATACGTCTTTGATTTTCTGCAGAAAAGTTAGCACCTTCAACATTAGCTTCTATTTGAAGCTCTGCCATATTAAGCTGTGACTGACTACCAAGAGTACCCATGTTAGCTTGTTGTTCATTTTGAGATTGAGTAAGAGCTCTTTGTTGTTCGTTCTGTAAATTTTGTGTTCTTGTTTGCTGTTGCATTTGAGCACTTGTCATTACAGCATCTTGTCTAAACTGACTTTGCATTGTCTTCATTTGTTGAGACATCTGTGCAGTTTGACTTGCAGCACCTTGACGATTAGATAAGTTTTGTAATCTTAATTGTTGTTGCTGTGTAGCTTGTTGTAAATTTGCTTGTTGCTCATTACTTAAGTTTTGAGCTGCTCTAGCTTGTAAAGCTTGTGCATTACTTTGAGCCATTGGCATAGCTGTTTGAATAATAGCATTAAATAAAGAATCTCTACCTACAGTAGAAACACTTATTCCTCTTGCAGCCATTCCTTGATTAACAGCATCTACAGCAGGTCTAGCCCATATAGGTATAGTTCCATCTTCCATGCCACCTAACAATGATTCCATCTGTGAAGATACTAAAGCCTCTGTAGGTAGTGCAGCAATAGCAGCATTAACTTCTACAGGATTTGTATCTACTTGAGCTTCTACAGTTGCAGGGTCTTCTACAATAGAAGCAGCAATATCAGGTGGTAAATTACCTACTACTTTTAACATTTCTGCAGCTTCACCTTTAGCAGCTGTTCCTGTTACAACTCTGCCTTTAGAAACTTCATAGCCTACTGCACCTATAATTTCTGCAGCAGTACCATCATCAGCAGCAGTTCCTGTAATTGCTGACCTTTCATTTCTTTCAGCTTCAGGAGTAGCTGCAACACCTGCACCAGTATTTTTAACTTCTGCTACAAAAGCATTTCCTGATATAACAGCGTCTACACTATCAGCCATACCAAGAGCTGCTTCAGCTGCATCTATTACAGCAGATTCTTTTCCAGCTGTAATTGTACCTTCTTCTACTGTTGCTTTTCCTTGAGTAACTGTTCCTTCAGCTTTTTTAACTTCTACATCTTTATCAGATACTGTAGCTAATTCGTCTTGAGTAATTTGTGCAGCATCTTTAGTTTGAGTTGGCTTTGCAGTTGTAGCTTGTCCTTGAGATACTTGTTCACTAGAAACTCCTGTTACATCTGCAGCTTGTGCTGCTGTAGTTTGTTGCATTTTAAAAGCTTCAGAAGAAGCATCTAATTCTGTAGTTGCTGCAGGTAATCCTGTTACTGGGTCTATTAAAGTTTTTGCATCTGGAATTTTTGGTATATCTACACCTGCAGTTTCAAAATCACCTTTAGCCATGGCTTCTGCTGAAGTTCCTGTAGCTTGAACACGTGCTGTTCTATTAGGGTCTACTGCACCTTGAACTGGAACATATGGAGTTTCTTCATCGGTATCTGTATCTTTATCTATAGTATCATCTGCTTTTTGTCCTGTGGTTACATATTTATATCCATCCCACGCAAAAATAAACCCATTTCTTACTATTGTAGCTTTACCATTTGGAGGGTCTTTAGGTTCGCCTTGTTGATTAGAAGCAGTGTTTACATTCCTGTTTTCTAATTTATCTACAGAAAACTTATTGTTTCTTTCATCTTCTACACTTTGTACCATATCGCCTTTAGCATAGCCAACTCTACCACCGGCATTATATTTTTTTAATGGTTTATATTTTTTATTTCTTTTCTTTTGTTGTTTCTTTTTCATTTAAATACCTATAAGTATATTCTACTTGACTTCAAAGAGTTTGTCAAGCTTTTCACCAATTTTTTCTATTCTATCCATGAGGATTCCCATGTCATCTTTAAGTTCTGATTTAGTAACATAATCTTTTGCCATCTCTTCACGAGTTTTATTTAAGAGTATGTCTATTCTTTTTGCTTCAGAAGCATTCTGTCTGATACTAAATAAAATTGGTGCGAGTACCAAGGTTATAAAGATATTCCAAAATAAATATGGAGTTAGTTCCATAATGTGTTTTAACTGTTGTCAGTTATATAAGTCTTACCAGTTGTAATAGCTGCAACGTGTGTAGTTTTTAAATTACTTGCTGCTCCTGCTACATCTGGTCTATCGTCCTCTGCGTCAACAGGTGCATAAGTTAAAATAAGTTCTAAGTGGTCTACGTTTCTTTGTACCATCTCATTTATTTCAGCTTGTGTCATTCCTTCAACGTTCCAACTTCCAGCTTTTACACCGTCAATTAAATTTACGCTATCAGTTCCTGCTGTTAGACATTCTGTTATTGTTTGTGCCATTTTATTCTCCTTTTACCCTTCTAGGGTTGTTATTCTAGTTGTTAGTGCTTCTATTAAAGCGTTTTGTTCTTGTATAGCTTTTACAAGCATTGGGACTAATGCTCCTTGTGCAACTCTTT
>Ga0209337_1002852_pt1 | contig 12307 bp, 4 predicted proteins | sample LinPmetageLP53_FD_184044 | JGI IMG/M metagenome (GOLD analysis project Ga0209337, IMG submission 184044) | Marine viral communities from the Pacific Ocean - LP-53 (SPAdes) (version 2) | ecosystem: Environmental > Aquatic > Marine > Oceanic | place: Pacific Ocean | collected 2010-02-08 | reverse complement strand
GAAGTTTGAGACACGGAGCTATGATTACCTCCAAATACTAAAATATCTTGTTGTTCGCTATTGATATTTGAATCATTATCGTTTGAAAGACCCCAAGCATTGGTACCAGAAAAGCCATAGTTACCGCTATGCGTGATCTCTGTCCAAGCTGGCACGTCGTAAGGTGGAACTGCATCTACACCAACAACCGCTGGCGTGTAACCTGGGTAAGTTTGAGCGGCACTTGAGGTTGTGGCAGTATCAGTTTCTTCATCTTCACTAGGATGTGTTATACCAAATCCTTTTTTACAAAACAATTTGTGCAACTCCCAAAGAGGCCTTTTTAAAGGATAACTATTGCCACCATCAGCCGTGTACGCATTGTACATACTATTTGTAGAGGCGCCTCTAATATTTCCTATACGTATTCTAAGATCATTTACAACTTTAACCGCAGAAATATCATCACCTGCGTTAATTGGAGAACCATCTGCATTTTGCTGATTATGATCTCTAAATTTAAAAGTTGCCCCAAGTCTAAGTTTGACTGGATCATTCTCATAATTATTGCCAGGATACCAAGAGCCAAGAGGCGTATGGTCTCGCCAACCGTACGCCACATTAACATTATGAAAATTAACAGAGTAGCTACCTGGTTTTGGTAGCACATTAAAATTACTTGAATTGCTATTTCCATATGTGGTTGGAAAAACAACCTTACCGGACGTGGAAGGAGTGCCTTTAATACACGCATAGTGCTGAAATGAAGTAGTACTACCTACGCTGGAGTTAACTATGTGTCTATAACTATCCTCGTAAGATTTTACAGGCATCGACGGAGCATCACTACTACCAAAAAACTCATCAACAGTTGTTTCTACGTTTTCAAATTCACCACCCATATCGGTTTGTGATGTGTTTATATTTTCGTAATCCGAAGTGGTTCCTGATGATGGTGAGCAAAAATAATTAGAGCCTAAAAGAAAATTATCACCATCCCACAGTTCTAACGTTGGAGTAATATAATTATAACCACGTCTTCTTTCGCTGGCATTATTTCCATCAAAAGTTGGGAAGCACATTATTTCAAATTGAATATGCAACTCATCACCGTTAAAGAAAGAGTCGTGTTCTATATTGCCACTAGCAACGGTACCTCCATTTTGCACAAAATTTGTATTTATTCCTTGAGCAGCTGGATTTCCACCAGATCCAATATTTTGAAATTTAACGTAAGTATTTAACTGACTACTAGCGCCAGGATCCACCCTATCAAAAACAATGGCACCATCTGTTCCATCGTGAGTACCGTCATTTCTAGTTATACATTTTGAAGGTACATCATAATTATTAGCATAATACTGTATCTCATTGTCTACAGAAGGATTACCACTAACACCGCTAGAATCATCCCACGATATGTTGTTACTTTCAGTTATTTCAGTATCTAAAATAACTCGTTTTATACTACTATTTACCTGCCCATCAGAATTAGTTACCGCACTACCTCCAAATATATCACCACCAACACTCATAAACCCACCGTTGCTACCAGGGTCATACCACCAGCCACCGTCAAGTAGCACTGAAGTTCCAGCATATTGAGCGGCAACAAAACTACTTACTGTAAAAGTTGCATCTGGATAAGCCGCTTCGGCATTAGCCAAGGCCTCTACTTCTGTTGAGCCCGTGTAAGAAAATTCAGTACCATCACCTAGGGTAACAGTAGCAGTATAGGTCCCTGTTGGATTCGACGCGGTTCCGATTTGAGCTTCTGCTTGTACGCGGTCAAGTAGGTCTTCGTAGTCTATTTTTTTATGGTGTGTTATTTGTAAGTTTCCTGTTAAATTATAATCGCTCTGTGCAAAACTAGACCAATTAAAAGGGTTGGTAACTTGAGAATAGTTAAGAATATCGTAATCATCATTATCATGTAAGTACCGTTGACTGTTACCACTAAATACACCTGGATTAACAATAGTATTTTGAGTACCTATTTCTATTTCATTATAAGCTGTTCCAGCTTCTAATCTAGAGTCTAAAAGTAAGTTTTCATTAAAATTAGTGTTGTTAGTAAGTGTTATGTTATAATCCTGTTTGTCACTATCATAAGTACCTAAAAGCGTGTTATATTGACTTAAATTATCTTTAAACCAATTGCTCATACCAGCTTTTGATATAGGTGTTAAACCATCCTTTGAAAGTCTAATAACAGAACCTCTTTGCTTATCGGTAAAATATGCCCTGTAAGATTCAGATGCAAATGATTCAGGATTTTTAGATATTCCAAAGTTGCCCTCAAATGGATTTGCGTCGCCTAGTACATTGTTGGTTGATATTAACTGTGGATTTCCGTCAGCATTGTATATGGCATCTTTGTTTGATGTAATTTGTACAACTTTGTCTTCACAAAAAGCAATCAAACTAATTCTTCTTTGAAATAGTTTTTGAATACTACCATAGGTAGGGTTTAAATCTTTGGTAATTTTTTCAGCCATTATAAACTGATTCAAATTATTTATTCCAGAATTTGAATTATATATACCAGAATATATTAATCCAGTTTTTCTTCTTTCTTCTTTGTAAGGCTCCAATGTTGTTGTTGATGCTTTAACTCCATTGGTAATAAAAGTTTCATTAAAATCATCCTTAATTCTGTTTGATTCAATTCCATTACCAAAAGAAAAACAATTGTACCAATTTAGACCCGATGTTATAACATCACCTATGTCTTCTCTAAAATTAAATGTATTTTTTAAGCCTGTATCTACACCGTCTAAATTTTGTTGTCCAGCTTCAGCTATGGTGTAACTACCGTCTTCTCTAATAAACTTAAATGACATACCAGCGTAGTTTATTTCGTTTCCACCACCATCTCCTTTTGGTAAACCTGGACTAAGCGTAGCTATAGTATTACTCCAAGATTCTACAATAGAAGTACCAACAATACTAGAGTTTAAAATTTCTACTTTACAACCAATAGGTGCAAATAACTCGTTTGTTGACTCATTAATTTTCACAGGCAAGCTACCAGTTGCCTCATAATATATATCTAAATTTACATCGCTTTTTTTAGGGTCAACCTCCCATATAGCTGGAAATTTACTTAAATCAGATAGAAATTTATCTTTAACTGGATCTAAAAATTCTATATCTGTAAATTCAGTGGCATCCATTAAGTTATTCCCATTACCAATTACATTTCCAATAGAACCATGATTATTAGTTGGGCTTCTGTCTAATTCTATTATATAGCATAACCTTCTATTGTGAGCTTTTCCAAATTGCTCTATTTTTGTTCCAAAATTAACATTTTCAGAATTTGAATTTAACCCAATACCATCATCATCTAATTGATCTAACCAAGTTAAACCAACTTCCTCAACACTTTGGTGGACAAGATCCTGATCACTATCGTAACCTATGTTACTGGCGGCGCCATCAATACTCCACTTGTTGTAAGGTTTACGCCAAGAAGTGTGGTTATATAGTTTTTTTATATGTACTTTTTTAATAGTGTAAACTACATCGTCAAGATCACCACCAACCTTATTAAATCTAAACTTAGAACCAGAATGTAAGTTTCTTATAAAATCACGTATCACGTTATTTCCATCACCATCTTTGTTAAAAGTTGGGTCCCATTGTCTATCGTGCAGTTCTCTATATTTTAAATCATATCCATAGCCAACTCCAGGCCCTGGGGTTTGCATCACAACATTATTGTTAGCATCGTGATTACCTTCCATAGCTAGATGTAAGTGTTTGTCTTCATCTGGAGTTTCCGATCCATACAACTGGCCAGTGTACTCTCCTGTAAATACTCCACCACCCCATATACCTTCAAGGTTTGCAGCCCATGAACTCGGTCCATATAGACTTTGCCCACTAGTTGGAACATTAGAAAAATCACCACTGTGTAAGTCTTTACCTGGCGCAAAAAAAGATAAATGCATAAAGTGATTACCAATTTCTTCGTTGTCAGAGTATGTTTTAGTGTCTACTCCAACGCCGGTTTCAGTACCATTCATCCCACTAAACCATCTTCTAGGACCAGTGGCATGATTACTTATTGTTGTTACTAATCCTTCTAAACCATTTATATGATTATCAGAATTTATTTCTAAAGTATCTGCCTCGTCTCTAGAAACATTTTGCAATGGTCCAACCCAACCATCAACTTGTAGTCCTTCAAAATCAGCATTTGCTGATAAAACCGGAGATGTAGAAATTAAATTATTTTTATACCAAACGGATTCTGCTGGAATGAAAGCTGGAAGCGTACTACTTATTGTGAGCAATTCTGGCGTAATCATATTTGAAATATCACCAAAATCTGATATCCAAGTTTTTAAAGGAGGATAACTCCAAGCAGAGTTTTCTAACGTATCGCCATTATCGCCCTTAGTGCAACCAGACCACGTCACACATGAGTATTTAGCATAGTCACTAGCATCGCTTTGCCCCGCTCTCATAAACATACCATCAATAAAAAATCTAGGGCCTTTTGCAGTTAAAATACCGTCCCAATGATTGGAGTAATCTACTAGTCTTAAAGCTTGATTACCAACTGAATGCCCAGCTACATTTACTGCACTACCACCTGTTGCCACTATATTGTGAATACTTTCCGCGTTTCCTGCACTGTGGTTGTTATCGACTCCATTCCAATTTGTCAAACCATAACCACTATTACCTTCAACTATTGACGGAGAGAAAGCATCTATTTTATCATCTTGCCAGTACATACTTGATGCTTTGGCAAATAATTGGTATTGATCTTGTATGTCTACGATACTGCCAGACTCCACTATATCAGTTATTTGATTTTTTGATATTTTTACAAAAAATTTACCAGAAAAATCTTCAGAATCTTTAATTACTCTTTGTTCTACCTGAAAAGATAAATCTGTATGTAATCTGTCCTCATCAGTTGCTGAGTCTCCAGTTCTATGAGCTATATCAGCGTCTATCTTTGTTATTGGTGTTGATAGTTTTAAAACATAACCAACCGAACCAACCCAACCGCTTGTAACTTTATATTTTTTTGAAACAGAATTATCAGTGCCTTCTCTTGACCATGATAAGTACAAGTCTTTTTTAATCGGATCACCTTTACTATCACTGGTTGTTGAATGGGAATCATGTACTTCTTCTAGTTTACCAACATAACCACCAGCACCTTGATACATCCACCGCGAATGATTAAGTATAATGGTGTCAACTTGTTTGTCAATTCTATTGGCTTTAGAATATAATAACTTTGTAGTTGTATTACCATCTGCTAAATCATTATCACTCCCACCTTGTCCTTTTACACCAATATTAATTAATTGATACTTAATAGCGTCAGGAGCTTCATTTTTTATATCTATAATTTTGTACTTGTTCTCAAAGCTAACTTGCTCTTCGCCAACTCCAATTTTCTTTTTAAGTATTATGTAATCTTCTTCTGAAACTTTGTTTCTATCGGACGATGGAAATGACATCCATAAGTGGCCCTCAGAATTATCTAACTCATAAGTACTTTTAGTAACCCAAGCTCTATCCATAGTCATATTATAATATGGATTAGAAGTTTCTTTTATAAAAAACTTTAGTGAATCAACCCAACTAGGGAAATTAGTATTAACACTAGAATTTAACTGAAGACTTCTACTTGCGTTTTTTTGACCGCTAGCGTCTTGCCAAGGAATGTTTACGGCGCCAGCTTTAGAAGTTAAAACAGGCGTTTCTCTACCAAACTTATCACAATAAATAACTCCTAACTGATAGTTTCTTTGAGACTTTACAGAAGGTAGACCTTGAGATGTGAAACTTTTAAGATTATTTTTTCTATTAGAATAGCTAACAGATACCTCTGGTTTTTCTATTAGATCATAACCTTGAACATAGTTGCCATACACAATTCTATTACCAGTAACTTCTTGGGCTAGTGCTTTTCTAGGAACGTTATCCCAGGGTCTTAATAGTTGGTTTTCCGGCAAAGCAGCGTATATATTTTCTGTTGTTACTTTGTATTTTCCTTTTGTATAACCACCTATTGCCTGATAGCTTCCTGATGCGTTAGGAGATTTGCCAATACCTAACTCAAGTCCGAGACCCTCGTGGTTACTTATTTTGTGCCAATCTTCGTCATAATGCCTAATAGTATCTATAGAGTATATGACACTTGATTCTTCCTGCTTGTAAAGCAAATCTATTTCAATAACATTTTCCGGGGTTTTAGCGGTAATAAAATCGCTTAAATCTATAGAGTGAATAGAATTAACCATAGCCTTGTTGTATGGTTCTTTTATATCGTAAGCGTTATCCTTGTTAATAAACGAATTGCTATCAACAGAATTGCTAGTATCTTTAGTATATTTAGGATTAAATACAGGTGTTGTAAAAGGAGCAAAGGCAGAATACTCTCCATCTCTGTACTTGTATCTATAAGAAAATCGTGGGAATTTTGTTTCGAATAAGTTAGGAATATTACTCGTGCTGTCAACATTGTAGGAGTGGTTTATTTTTACTGACAATGCGTTTAGTGGGTTTGGTTTTATAACCGTAATGTGACGTTCTTCTATGTTTAAAGTAACGTTGTCACCAAACAAAACATCACCTATGTAAAAAACATCTAAAAATAATTGATTATTGTTATCAAAATTAACATTATCTTTAATAAAAAACCCGTTACTATCAACGCCAACAAGTATATTTACTAAACCTAAAAACTTATTGTTTCTGTAATGCCTCACGTTAAAAGTATCACCGTGAGCGATAGTTTCAACGCCAAGCATTGCTTTTAATTGTTTTTCTTCATACCAAACATATCTACCAAAATTAGCTCTTGTTGTAGCGGTAAACCCCGTTGAAACATTATCTCCAGGATATTTGGTGGTCAACTCTACGGTAACTCCATTAAAACTACCATTTTCAAACAACAACTGTGTGTGATTTAATAGCTGTAAAGCATCGACTGTAGTACCTTTTTTACACTCTTCAACGTTTATTTTCTTAGGGTCACTATTATTGTCTGTCCAAAACAATAAACCATTAATCAAATTTATACCCGTTATTATGTTCCCAGAAAATTTTAATACTGCTTTAAAATTACCAGCGTTAGTATCTACTAAAACAGGTCTAGTAATATCGTTGTCAATATCGTACTCTACAATAGCGTCAATTTCATATTTTGAAATAAACCAGTATATTTTATTTGTTTTTTCATCTCCAACAGTGCCAACACATATAAAGGAATTATCAACCTTATCTTCAACTCTAAAATTACCTAATATATTTTGTGCAGTACCAACATTAGAACCTTCAGAGGTAGACACCTCTATGTTCAGAGCGTCTCTATACTGCCCATTTTGTATTAATCTCTCGTCAAGGTCTTTATTCATCTTACCTTGTACGAAGCTATTTTTAATCTCTGGCATATACTAGTGTTTTATTTGCTTAGATTTGCCTCTAAGTATTTGAGTTAATTCTTCTAATTTTAAATTTGAAAGTCTTAGCTTTGCTTTTCTCACCGCTGCAAATTTTTCTTTTGTTAGTCTAGGTACTAACTGCTGTCCATATGAAGACGTGGATAATACGGCGTATGCTATACACTTGTACATAGCTTCTTCTGCAAACTTGTGAACTTGCATCTCACCGTCGGTTCCAAGACTATCACTTATATAATCTAAGATCACAGTCTTTCCAGAAATATTAGAAGAAAAATGAATTTTTCCAGAAATATTGTCTATATAAAAAGATCCATTCGCTTGAGCATGTTGAGGGTCTAATCCAAATCTTGATCCATTCATCGGCCAATAAGTATCGTCTTGATAGTCATCTTGATTTTCTGATGGTGTTCCAGACTTATAACTTGACCAAGTAGCAGAGTCTTTAACATCAGTATCAACAAAAACTATTTGTTGATTAGACGATACGTTAGTAGGATTTGAACTTACAATTATATCGCCACCGTTAACATTAGTAACTAATGTACCGTCAGGAAAGCTACCATGATATAATCTCATTCCAATTTTTACTACAGTGCCAGTATAACCGGTGATTTTGAAGTTTAAAATATTATTATCCCAAGATAATCCCGAAACTGCGTGAGAAGATTTTTGAGGTAATATTAAGGAACCGTCTACGTTCGTAAATGTTAAAGTTACTCCAGTAGCCGCAAACGTTGGAGTAGAACTAGTGCTAATTGTTGTTATTCCAAGCACGTGATCTACTGCAGTTACTTTTGCACTAGAATTCATACCATAGCCCGACACTTTCATACCAACTAGTATATCTTTATACTCTTTGTCTAAAACTATTCTCTGCAATCCAGCAACAATATTACCAACTGCTTGTAGAGTAAAGTCACCAACACTATCTTGAAGTGGAGAAGAAAAAGGGTTTGATGTTTTACTAGTAGGATATAGTAGATGTTTTATACCAGCGGAATCTACCCAAGATATTTTAGTGTAATTAACATAGTCTTGCGGTAGTGTCATTTGCAGCGTAGCTGGAACTGTTATTTCTTGTGCCTTTATCGATTTTAATGTATCAAATGATAGTTCTTGTAAAGCTCTTTTAGCGTGAAAAGATATATCAGCTCTTTTTATTTTAGGTATTATTTTGTTTTCTCCAACATAAGCTACTTCAAATTGACTTATAATATTGTCAAGAGAGGTAAACTGATAATTACCATAATCGTTGCCATCGTAGTACTGCTGTGCGCTATCGCTTAATAATCCCATTTATTTATTGTTTTTCTTGTTGTATTTTTTTGATTTCTTCTTGAGAAGCTGCTTGAGCTAAATTAAAATCTTTAATTGCTACTCCTGCTAATTGTAGTATTTTTATTACTAAATTGCTCTCTTCCGATGAGTGTAACTCAAAATTACCACCACCACCTATTCTTGGCATAAACAAAGCGTTACCATCATTACTCACTACATAAGTCCAGTTGGGATCCGTTGGTCTTCTTATAAAGTCACAAAACACAGTATCTTGACTCGCTGGTGGTGGAAGTATTTGCAGTACCATAGGAGCTCCAGGAGTAGAATATTTAGCGTAAACAGGGTTTGACTTAGTTGGAGCGGCTAGTGGAGAGTTTTGATACTTTTGTATCTCGTTCATTTGAATTCTATCAGCTGTTCTAATTTTTACTTCGGTATTGTAGTTAACGTTAATAGAGCTTAATCTATAAAGGTTAGCTATATCAGAACTAGGCTCTACGGTACCACCTCCAGTTAAACTAAGTGGAAAGTCGTATTCCGCAAACATAGATATTTTTTCTTCAAGGCCAGCTATAACATCTCCATGGTCCAACTCGTTTCCTATCGATCTTTGTGCTTGTTCTAAATCATAAAAATACTGCTCAAAAATATCAATTTGAGCATGGCTGGCAAATAAGTTAAACTCTTTGGGTGTTATATAACCTCTTTGTTCTTTGTTAGCTAATGCTAAAACTTTCTTGTATACATTGTTAACTAATACTGCCATAATTTCTTTTTTGTTTGTATTTGCAATCGCCCCGTAGAGCGACTGCATCTACAGTTAGATTAATTTAATCTTTTTTCAATATTGGAGTAAATCTCCATGCCTTCGTCAGTTTTAAACCAAGCGGCTAAAGCTGAATAAGGATGTTCATCAAATGGTACGTTCATTAGTTTTCTATCGTTAGAACCCCAAGTAAAAGTTCTTTGATCAGATGATAATTTTAATATCCCCATTTCAGTTGCTTTAATACCAAAGTTTCTAAGCATAACGTTTTCATCATTTACTAGATCTAAGAACAATGCTGGATTTCTCTTAGCATATAATAATAAATCTCTTTTAAGCTCCTTAGAACTCATCTCTGATACTTTAGAACCAACTTCTACACGCATAACTGCTTCTGCCATATCTATGTCTAAAGCTTGCGCTGCGTTTAAAGCATTTATTTCTAATTCAAGGAATTCTACTTCATCAATAGCTATTTCTTCAGCTTTGTATTCGTAAAACATCATGTTCCTATGTGGGTGGTATAATGATAGTAGTTTTTGTAATGTTACTTTATTTTTAGGTACCGCTAGTACACCGTTTCTAAAAATAATATGTTCCATCCTAGCATCACCTTTAAACTCATCTACAAATGGAGTTCTTTGGTTTGAGGTCAATTTCAACTCTCTTTCATAACCTTTCTCTTCATCGAAATAATGTATGTTAGAACTTTTTAAGGAATACGTTAAGGGTTTTAACCCTTTTCTTAAATAATACATTCTATCTTTTATTTCCCAAGTATCTTTTTTTGGTTTTGTAGTTTCTACAACTATTTTTTTCTTTGGTTCCGCGACTACAGTATCTTCAAAGAATTCTGTAACCACTTCTTCCGTTGTTTCGATTTGAGGTTTTACCTCAACATTCTTTGTTTTTTGTTTTTTTGCCATAATATAATATATAATAAAATTAATAAAAATAAAAGGACCGGGGCCGAAACCCCGGCTCTTTTAAAATAATTGTGTGCCTATTTCAATAACATGAAATTGTTAGCACCTTGTGTAATTAAACACCTTTCCGATAAGTAATTGATTTGCATTGCATCTAAATCAGAAGTAACTGCTCCAACAGAACCAGTAACCCAAGTTTTTAATCTTCTATCATCAGTTTGAGAAGCTCTATAGCGAACATGTAAGAAAGGACGTTTAAGGTTCTTTCCTAATGATTGATCATAAACCGAAGATGTACCAGCTGGAATAACAACTCCTCGCGTAGCATCTGCACCCGCTTTATCATTGATACCACCTCTTGTAGCTAAATCATTTAGATATTTAAAATCTGATTTGTAGAAATCGTAAGATCCACGTCTGAAACCAGAGAAACCTAAGTTTAATGCCATGTCTTCTGAGTTATCGAATACTCCATAAGAAGTACCACCAGCTCCGTAAGAATTCATTGAAGCTAACATGTCATCCATAGCAAGAGCAGTTGCTCTGTTTACAAACATCATGTTTTCTTCAATTGCACCTTGTCTATCAAATTCAGTTAATATAGCGTCAAATTCTGCTAAATCAGTAGCAGCATTAACACCAGTAACACCAGAAGTCATATTACCTCTTGATTCGATAGCAGCAAATAAACCTTCAGTACCTGAATATGTCCCCATACCATCGTATGAAGCATCCTCCGTGGTTAAACCATCATCAACGATATGTGATGCAGCAGCAGTTAATTCAGCTTCCATCATCGTCATCTCTAAATAATCAGTAAATCTTGATCTAGTATCACCTTCAGCTTTTAAATACCATAGGTAACCTGCTTGCCCATCTTCACCAGAAATTTCAACCCAACCAATTTGAGACGCATCAGATCCTGAGATCTCATAGTAGTCTTTCATTATGATTGGTTTGTTATTTAAAGAAACGTGAGTTGGTTTAACAGCGTTAGGACTAGCGGCAACAGACGATCCTTGACCGGTTGTTCCTTTTTTCCATTCAGAACCAACAACTAATAAGTTAGCCGTCATAGTACCTGTTACACCAGTAGCATCTGAAAACAATGCGCTTTCATACGGAAGACATATAATAGCAGATCCAGTAACTTTAGCAACTTGTGCTCTAAACACTTTACCTGCTACGGCTACTAAAACGATATCATTTATTCTAACACCGTGATTAGCTAGAGTAAATACGTTAGTTGTACCAGCGTTGTTTCCGTCTATATCACCTGTTACAGTCAAAACATTAGTACCTGTAACTAAACTACCTGTTACTGATACGTGTAATCTACCTTGCTCTGTCCAGATAACCTGGTCAGCAGTCATAGATTCTTCAGCTCCTACTTGTGAAAGAAATCCTGAGATAGTTCTGTTTCCAAAAACCTCAGCTTCTTTTTCCATAAGATCTGGTAAATATTGTTGTGCCCATCCATTACCACTTGCAGTGAAATCGATGTAATTTGAATCTAGTGTTTGCTTCTGCGAAGCTGGTACTTGATTCAATAGTGGGCCATTTGTTAATGCCATAATTTATTTTTTTAAATTGTTATTTTTTAAATTTATTGTTTTTAATTTTAAACTTAAAATCAGAAGAATCTTGTCCTAACACTTTTACTGTCATACCCCCTGCTTCAATTTTTCCATGACTTTGTCTTGGATTCATATCTACATTCTTGGCTTTAGCAATACTATTTTTCATAGCATCGGCCTTACCTTGGTCGTAAAAGTGTTTTGCAACAGCGTCCGCATTCATTGCTGTATATAGAGATTTATGATAACCCTTAGCGTCTGTTAAAGCAGAGTTCTTATCCAAAAACTTTTTGGTAAAATTGCTTATATCGCTCTGAGTGTTTTTAACCTCTTCAGCATTGT
>Ga0209337_1002851_pt1 | contig 12307 bp, 12 predicted proteins | sample LinPmetageLP53_FD_184044 | JGI IMG/M metagenome (GOLD analysis project Ga0209337, IMG submission 184044) | Marine viral communities from the Pacific Ocean - LP-53 (SPAdes) (version 2) | ecosystem: Environmental > Aquatic > Marine > Oceanic | place: Pacific Ocean | collected 2010-02-08 | reverse complement strand
AGTACAAGGTGCATCCGTTGATGATACAGTAGAGATAATTGTCTTTGATGTATTCTCCGTAGCCGACACAGTAAGTGCAGGTTCAGGTGGTTCATTTGGTGGTAACATAGGAATAGGTGGTACTCTTGCAGTTACAGGTGTACCTACGTTTACAGGTAGAAGTGTTCACAGTGGTGGCATAACAGTCGCTAATGATGGACAGATAGGTTCTGTAGGTGATGCAGATGCCCTAGCAATATCAAGTGGTGGTGTTGTAACATTTAGTCAACCCCCTGTTGGTACAGGTATGGATTTACTTCTTGATGCAACTATATCAAGTGCTGTAGCACAGTATGACATTTCATCTACTTACATAAACTCTACACATGACAGTTATTATTTAGATGCTTCACTACACCCTGTTACAGATAGTGTTGTACTATATATACGACCCTTTGTAAGTGGAAGTGTTGTAACTTCAGGTATAGCTTATGAAACTTACGGCATTAAAGATGGCTTAATTCATGGCGATACTACAGCATATATTAGAACATCTCGCAATGATATAGGAAATGCAGACGGAGAAAGTATAACTATAAGTGGGCATTTACAAAATATAAACAGCACAACAATTCCTTTTGCCTTTTCTGCCTTAACTAATATTGTCAAAACAGATGGTGCACATGAAGGGAATATTGTTACTGGGGCATTAGTTGTTGGCAGTCGTGCATCTGTTGTAAATGGCTTACGGATTTATTTCTCAAGTGGCAACATAGAAAGTGGCACAGTTAAATTGTATGGGATAAGGACTTAATATGGCTAATGGAAACACAATGGTTGATGGTCAGTTAGTTGAAATGACTGATGCAGAACAAAAAGAATTTGATGACAAAAATACTGCATGGGATAATGATGCACCTAACAGACGTATGGCAGAACTACGCAGACAAAGAGATGCGTTACTAACAGAAACAGATTACATGGCATTAGGTGATGTAACATTATCAGATGCTTGGAAGACATACAGACAAGCCTTGAGAGACATTACAGATACTACACCATCAGATGATGCGTTGAGTAACATTACGTTTCCAACAAAGCCAAGTTAAGGAATAACAAATGAGTAAAGCAGCAGAATTAGCAAAGATAGGTGAAGTCGCAACCAATAGTCAGATTGGTGGGCGAAGAAATCTTGTCATCAATGGTGCAATGCAAGTGGCACAGAGGGGAACTGTGACAGCAGTTGCAAACAATGAATACACTTTAGATAGGTTTGCGTTTACACATTCTCAAGATGGTGCATTTACTGTAACACAAGATTCTTCTGCTCCTGATGGTTTTGGAAATAGTTTAAAGCTAGATGTTACAACGGTTGATGACAGTTTATCAGCAAGTCAGTACCTAATTATGGAGCATAAAATAGAAGCTCAAAATTTACAACAGTTACAGTTTGGAAAAAGTGGTGCTAAAAATATTACTTTATCTTTTTATGTAAAATCTAATAAGACTGGAACATATGGAGTAAATATCATTCAAAGTGACAACTCTAGTAAAATAGCTAATCTTACCTACACAATAAATTCAGCAGATACATGGGAACAAAAGTCTTTAACATTTACTGGCGATACGAGTGGTGCAATAAATGACGATAATGGAATTGGTTTAAAACTAGGTTTTACTTTAGCAGTGGGAAGCACTTGGACAAGTGGTAATACAAGTGCATCATTTAGAGCATTTGCAAACGGAAACTATGGGGGTGGTCATGCAGTCAATATTTTGGATAACACATCTAATGAATGGTATATCACTGGCATACAGATGGAAGTAGGCTCACAAGCCACACCATTTGAGCACGCATCTTCATTTGGGGAAGAAGAAGAACTTTGCAAACGCTACTTTGTCAAACATAAAGCATTTAGTCCATACGATAGATTTGCACTCGGAATGGCTACAACAACAGATGATGTTGCTTACCTTTTTAAGTTTTATCCAGCCTTAAGAACTGTACCAACACTTACAACTGGAACACTTAGTCACTTAGCTGCTACAAATAGAACAGATGGTGCAGTAGCTATTGATACTGCATTAACAATAGATACTAATACAGATGGTCCATTATCTGCTATAGTAAAAGCACCTGATGTTAATGGCAACCCACTAACAAATGGAGAAGCGTCACATTTAATAGCTAATAATAATGTAGCTGCTTTTGTTGCTTTTGATGCAGAATTATAGGAGTACACATGAATATTAAATCAGCAAAATATGTAACAAGTGATATAACAAATGAAAATGGTAGTATTCTAGTAATATTTAATGATGATACCCACGCATCTGTGCCACTAACTGTAGGTAATAGACACTATGATGCAATCCTTGAATGGGCAAAGATAGATGGCAACACAATAGCTGAAGCAGACTAAGGATGAAAATGGAATTGAAACCTGAACTAAAAGTACAAATGGAACTAGATGCACACGAGAAAGAATGTGCAATCCGTTATCAAGCAGTCAATGATAAACTAGAAGGTTTAGACAAAAGAATGTGGCGAATAGAAGCTATGTCTATGGTGGGAACTTTAGGTGTGGTAGCTTTGGTTGTCGCAATAGTAATGAAATAGGAATATAATATATGGCAATGTTTAAAGGCTTTAAGCCACAGGGATTACAGAAGATAGCTAGTAAGATGGGATATGCAGGTCGCATGGAAGAGTTTGACAGCTATCTACAACAGAACCCTGATAAACAAAGAGAGATGCTTGTGTTTCAAGAGAAGGCACAACAGATGGCTAAAGGTGGTTCTGTCGTTAAAATGGCAGAAGGTGGTCAGGCTGATCCTAGAGGATTACCTCAAGCTACTGTTCCTACTACAACAGGTTTTGTTAATGCAGACGGAACACCTGCTAACATAGGCAATATAGGTGCTCAACAAATGATAGCACCCTCTTTACCTGTAGGTGGAGTTACTGTACCTGTTGGCACTCAAGCTACGCAAGATCAAATGATTGGTGATGGTGTAGGACAAGTATCAGGAACGGTTGCTGTACCTACATCTATGGCTACAACAACACAAACTACGCAACCTGAAGCTATGACAGCACAAACTATGACTGCTGACACTGCTACAGATGCAGTAGACACAGCTTTAAATGCTACACAGGCTGCTCAATTAAACCCTGATGATCCTCGTTCTCAGGTTACAGCAGCTCAACAAACAGCTACTAGTGTAGGCAGTCTAAGTGCCGCACAAGGTAATGCTACACTAATGACTAATCCTGTTCAGAGACAAATACAGGATGGAGAAATAATATCAGGTTCTGCTAATGCAGAAACAGCTTCAACCTATACAGAGCAAATTCAAGCTGCCACAGCTACCCCAACAGATCAGGCAACTGTAGCAGGACAACTAGCAAGTTTAACTGCTAACTTTGATGCAAGTAATCCCCCTTCATGGGCAGCAGGAACATTACGTGCTATACAAGCACAGATGGCGGCTAGAGGTTTAGGTGCATCTTCAATGGCAGGACAAGCCTTGATACAGGGTGCATTAGAGTCTGCACTTCCTATAGCACAGGCAGATGCACAAGTAGAAGCACAGTTTGAAATACAGAATTTATCTAATAGACAACAAAGAGCAATGCTTGCGGCACAACAACGTGCAGTATTTATAGGTCAGGAGTTTGATCAATCCTTTCAAGCTAAAGTAGCTAATGCATCACGTATAGGTGATATAGCTAATATGAACTTTACTGCTGAACAACAGATAGGACTAGAAAATAGTCGTGCTGTTAATACTATGAATCTAAGTAACTTGTCAAATACACAAGCTATGACTATGGCAGAAGCATCTGCATTGTCGCAACTTGATATGGCTAGTCTAAGCAACAGACAACAAGCAGCAGTTCAAAATGCTAATAGTTTTTTACAGACTAATATGGCTAATGCTACTAACCTACAGCAGACTAATTTGTTTAAAGCACAACAGAGAACACAAGCCTTGTTCACAGATCAAGCTGCTACAAATGCTAGTAGGCAGTTTAATGCTACATCACAGGCACAGACAGATCAATTCTTTGCTAACTTGTCTAATCAAGCTGCTCAGTATAATGCTACACAATCAAATGCTCAGGCACAATTTAATGCAGGTCAGGCTAATACAGTAGAGAGATTCAATGCTGAGTTAAACAACCAAAGAGATCAGTTTAATGCACAGAATCAAACCGTTATTGCACAGAGTAATGCTACATGGAGAAGAGAGATAGCAACTGCTGATACCGTAGCTGTTAACAGAGCTAATGAATTAAATGCAAATGCTATATTAGGTATATCAAAAACAGCTTATGATAATCTATGGACACATTACGGTGACACTATGGAGTGGGCATGGACATCAGCAGAAAATGAGCTAGATAGAATAGCTAAGATAACAACTGCTGAAATAAGTGCAGAAGCATCTACTAAAGGTTATGAGATGCAAGCAGATGCTAAGGCAGCTTCAGGTTTAGGTTCTATGATAGGAACGGTATTATCAGCAGGTAGCAACACACTTATAGGTGGTTGGTTAGGTGCTTGTTGGGTAGCTAGAGAGATATACGGAAAGACAGACCCTAGATGGGTAGTATTTAGAATGTGGTTAGATAAAGATGCACCTATTTGGTTTAAAAATGTATACCTTAAACATGGAGAATCTTTTGCTGAGTATATAAAAGATAGACCAAGAATTAAAAAAGTGGTAAAATACTTTATGGACATAATTATAGATAGACCTACCCAATACTTAAAAGGAAAAAAAGATGCAGAGTTACAGACAAGCAAGTAAAGACATGTGGTTTGGTATAGATCAGGCTATTAAAAATAATGGCAAAGCTAAACCTGTGCGTAAAAGTAGTAAGAGTAGTCTGTTAAAAAAACCAGATACTATGCAAGAAAATAATAGTGAAGCACCTACACAAAGATATGTAATGCAGATACGTGAAGCATTTAAAAGGAATATGGGGTAATACATGGCAGTGCAAATGGAACCAGAATTAGATGCTCCTATCCCGGGAATGTCTTTAACAGCAGAATTAGGTGCAAGACCTTGGCAGTCTCCACCTGAAGGAAATGATTTAAATGATGCAGTAGACTACTATATACCTAGACTAGGTGATCCTGAATATGTGGGTCAAGTTTTAGATATAATAGATAGTGGTGTACCTTTAACATCTATAGCTGAATCCATGACTTTAGTAGGTAACATGGAAGGTAAGCACACTATAGATGTAGGCATACTAGTGCAACCTGTTATTGTTGAGTTTCTAAAAGGTATAGCTGATATAACAGAGACTAAGTATACTATGAGTGCTGACAAAGACTTTAGAGATAAAGATGTAACAGAGGGTATGTTAAACAACGTAACAAAAGATTTACAGACTAGTGTGCCACAGGAACAGCAGAGTGAGATTGATTCATTAGTAGATGACAGTATGGACACACAGACAGAAGAGATGGAAGAACCTAAAGGTTTAATGGCTAGGAGATCAGCGTAATGGGATTAGGATTTTTTAGAGCAGGTTTAATAGCAGGTGGATCAGCCGCTGACATTATACGTGTGGCAGACACAGCACGTGAAGATAAATTTAATAAAGGCATTAATGATTTTGTAGACAATAATGTTCCTAAGTTTATGGAAGCTAGACAGAAACGTGTAGGCATAAAAAATAGATTAAGTGAAGAATTAAAAACAGTAGTATCTAGATTTATTAAGCCTGCTGTTGGAGAGACTGTGGATGTTAATTCTCAATATGAATTAGCAGAAAAGCTATTATTTGATAATGGTGGTAAGATAGAAAATATTAATGCAAAATATAAGTATGAAATGATGAACTCTGCTAAACCTAAAGATTATAGTGCTACAAATTTTATAACTAACTACTTCAATGGTATGCCAAAAGGTAAAGAAGGCTCTAGAACGGTGGATCAAATACTTACATCTAGAGCTAATCAACTAGCTCCTGATCCTACTATTGATATAGAGGGTAAGGCAGAAGCATTGGCAGGAATTAAGGATAGCGTATTCTTTAAGATGGATAGAGGTACAGTTGCCGATAGACTTAAATCAGCTACTGGGTATACAGGTCCTGTTCAAACAACTACAAACCCATATAGTGATATTACCACAGGATTGCCTTCTGCTGATTTAGATGCATTAGCTGTAAGAAAGAGTAGAGAATTACAGCAAGAATCTGGTGCGTTAGAGATAGAAGCTAAGAAAAATACTGCAGCAATAGGTCAGTATCCTGTAGGTAAAATAACTGATGTCTTTAATGATTTTGCAAATAATAACTATGTAATCAATGGTGTTGATGCTAAAAGAGATTTAAAAACAGGCAAAATGATACCCTTATTAGATAAACCTAAATTAGTACTAAAAAGTCAACAAGATGCTTTAGGACAAACTATTAATCAACTGATAAAGGATAAATCGTTTGTTCCTGAAGAACCTGAAAAATCAAAAATAAATATTATTCCTTCTTTAAATCCTATGGTAAGTGGTATGAAGCCACAAGCATTGCCTACAATGAAACTTAATAATATGAATATAGTCGATCCTAGAGAACTTAAAATTGGAGTGGTTTATATGGACAAAGATAATAGAAAGTATATTTATTATGCCACTGATATTAAAAATCCTAGTAAAGTAGATGTAGATAAAAAATACTACTTTGATAAATAGGCAGTAGTGCATGGCATTAGATTTTACACAAGAAGAAATAGAAAAGTTAACAAGAGAAGCTGACAATGATGGTACAGTTGTGCCACCTACAGGTGTGTCTGCACAACCTGATTTAAGCAATACAGAAATAGAAAAGTTAGCAAGAGAAGCTGATAATGATGGTGTAGTAGAAGAAGAAACTCCTATACTAGAATCTCCCATAGTTGCCCTTGAGGACAGACCTCCTGAAGAGAAAACGCAACTCTCCCAACGTGACATAGAAAATAGTGAAGAATTTGTAAATAATATTAAGATTTACAGAGAAGCTCGTTATGGAACAAAACAAACTGCTGGTGCTGATTTATTTCAAGGACTAGGTGGTAAGGGTGTGCTTGAAGCTACTAATGTAAACTTAGTAGATGATTGGTTAGATAACTATAGATTTACTACAGGGAATGAGATAAATGCATTAGAAGAGAGAGACTTCTTACAAAACTTAGCGAAAAAAGCAGATAAGTATAAAGCAGAAGGCGATATACAAAACTTTAATAAAACTCAAAAAGCATTAAAGGCATCAGCTATGCTATACCAAGACACTGAAAGACTTGCTCCTATATTTGGATGGGATAATACTGTAGGTGGTGTGTTTAGCAAAAAAAGATTTGAAGGTATGTCAGCAGCAGATTCAGCATTAGAGATAATAGATGCTGTGGGTGGTCATATTGCGGCAGGATTTTCTTCTCCATCTTCTATATTCTCTGTAGGTGTATCTAAGTTTTTATTCTCAGGTATAAGAAAAAAATTAGTTGCAGGAGCTATCACTAAACCAACAACTATGCAAACTACCAAAGCTGTAGTAGGTTCAGCCGCAACAGGTGCAACTATAGATGGTGCCGCAGCAGGATACTTAGATACTGTAGTTCAAGGTACTGAGATAGAAGCAGGTGTTCGTAAAAATTATGATAAAAACAGAACACTTATGGCTATGGGTATAGGTGCTCTAATAGGTGGTGGAACTAGTGCATTAGGTGCTAGATCAACTATTAAGCAAAAACCTGTTTTAACTAAAGCAGAAATGGAAAATACAGTCAAGAAAGTAGATGCCGATAGAGTGGCAGAAGCTAAAAAAACTATTGCTAAAAGTAAAGAAAAAGGAAAGGCTATTATACAAGCCTATAGAGATGAATTAAAAGGTACATATGGTGAGGGTGCTGTCAGAACAGATGCACTTGGTAATGTTATAGGTATTGATAGAGAGCTTATTAAGAAAAAAGGTAGAGAATTATTAAAAGAACAAGGCATCACTACAGAGGTTTCTGAACCTGCTATTAATTTTAGCATGTATCAAAGAACTATGGGTGCTGTTATTGACATACTTAATCTAGGCAAAGACAAAAAGACATTAACAGAGTTTCAAATAGTAAAAAAAGGTGGTACTGCTAAAGAGTTTGCTGAAAGAGAAAAGCGAGTACTTAAATTGTTTCAACCTCTAAGGATAAGTAAGACAGGTAAAAGAAGAGATAATGAAAAAATAAGTGAAAGAGTTTTTAGTATAATTAGAAGTCCTGATATTAACTTAGATATACCTTATCAGATATTGGCTAAATATGGTGTTACTTCTAGAGAATGGGCAGCTATGCTTTTCGCAGAAGTTAGTAGAGCAGGTTCTACCTTGGCATATCAAGGTGTAGCATCTAGAGCATTGGCATTTGCTAACAGAACTAAAACTGCCCAAGAATTAGCTGAAGAGGAAGCTGAAGTAGGCTTTGGAGCCGCTGCAGATAGCTTTATAGGAACTGCCACACTAGGAGAAGTAAAAACTGATGTTGGTAAAAAGTTTAGTAAAGCTGTAGACGAATCTGATGCAGGAAGTACTTTTTCTAGTTTCTTTAAACGTCTTAATAATATACGTAGGGGTGGTTTAGTTTCAGGGTTAGTCACAGCCATAAGAAATAATATAGCTCAATTCCCAAGAATGACATGGGATACTCTAATTCATGCAGTAGAGACTACACCTATAATAGGTAATCCTGAAAAAAAGTTCAGTATATCTTCTTCTATGTCACAGATAAAACATACTTTCTACGATCCTGAACAGGCAGTGCATATGTCAAATATGTTACTAGAGCTATATGATAAACAAAATGCTCGTATTTGGAATCAGTTTATGGAAGTAAAAGGAACTTCACGTAAAAAAAATCCACACACAGAAACCTTATCAGGGGTAGACCCTAAATATCTTAGTATGCCTAGGGCAATAGCAGAAAAAGGTGTAACTAAGGGTTTAGATGTGTGGGAAAGAGTTGTATTTACCTTCAATGTATTTAATAGATGGCAAGAATCTTTGTACAGAAGAGGTGCTATGATGGCTGATTTAGAACGACAGCTAGTAGATCAAGGTAAAGACTTAAATACTGTTATGAAGGGTGGTAGATTCAACGAAGAAATATCAGAAGATATGATGGCTAAAGCAGTTGATTATGCCCTAGAATTTACATATGGTGCAGAACCTAAGTTAAAAATATTTAGAGACTTAAATAATATGATAACTAACTCTCCTTTTACGTTAGCCATACCCTTTCCACGTTTTATGTTTAAAGCCATAGAGATGGCATATAACTATAATGTTACAGGTTTAGCTACAGGTTTATTTAAAACAGGTTTTTTAACTTCAGGTAGAATAGGCAAAAGAAAAGCTAATGAAGCAGGTTACAGACAATTAGCAGAGGGTGTAGTAGGTAGTGCTGTTTTATTACCATTAGGTTATTTGCTACGTGATCCTGAATTAGGTGCTCCGGGGTCAGAATGGAATAAATTAGTAGATGGCACAGGTAAAGAATTTGATGCTAGAGTGTATGGTCCTCCGTTAGTTCCTTATTTATTTTTAGGTGAGTATCTGCATAGAATTAACAGGGGTACTGATAATTTTAGTTCAAAGGAGTTTGCTGAAGCTATAACAGGAACTAACTTTAGAAATGTAGGCAGTATACATAATGTTATAACTGATATTGTCGAGATGGATAATTTAGATGAATTAAATAAGTGGGGAGCAGGTGCAGGTAGAATATTAGGAGATGCTTCTGTAGGATTTTTGCAACCTATTTTGCAAGCCACAGATTTTAAATCCCAAACAGAATTAAAGAGAGATTATAAAGAAGACCCTACATACGCAGATGGTGTGGAAGCCTTTTTAGGTGAGTTTTTTGTACCCATTAACAGAAGAATACAACCTTTCTTGGAGACTGTAGATGATTACTTTGGCACAGAATATGAAGATAAAGATTTTCCATACTCTGTTGATCCTAGAGTTACTGACATACCTGAGAGATTAGTTCCTATTATGAAAACTTTTTTTGGTGCTACTATGAATAGAGTTCCACCTGAGTATATAATGAAGTTAGGTCAATTAGGATTTACCTATAAAGATTTTATGGCTAAGTCACCCTTTCCTACTATAAATAGAAGAGCTAATACTGACACTGCTTTGAGGATAGCACAGGAAATGCCAAATGCATTAGCTACATTTTATCAAGATGCAAGAGATATGAAAGTGGAAAAACCTGATGCTGTAGTTGCTGGTTTTGTAGATAAATATTTAAAAAATATAAGAAGAGAGTCACTAGCAGAAGCAATGATGGCAGACGAAGGTTCTGATACTATGATGTATTTGCGTAGATATAGAAGTCTGCCTGCTAGAAGTAGAATAGCAGTTGTACAAATGATGGAAGCACAAATGAGGAATAATCCTAACTTATACGGAACAACTACTATAGACTATCAAAACAAAGAACACCTAGCTGAGATGCTAGATATGGGCAGAAACATGGATGTAAGATAACTACCATATCTCTGCCTAGTATATTTATCTATCGTCTCCTGAACCTGAAAGTTTACCTCTTTCCTTTCTACTATGTAACTTCTTTAAGTTTTCTTTCATAATATCATTCAAAGGAACACCCACCTCTTTAGCCATCATAGCACAGTACCAAAGTACATCACCTATCTCTGATGCTATGGCAAGTTTCTTAATTTCAAAACCTTCCACATCTTCCCCATCACGTATAAGTTTCTTTACTTTGCCTGCAACTTCCCCTGCTTCACTTGTCATACCTAATGCTAAGTACTCTAAGGCTTTTTCTTTAGGAAAGATGGCAGTCTGTCCTGCTAGATTCTCATACAAATCAGGTGTGATTACTTCTGATATTATTACCTTATCGTACATGTATTTTCTCACTTCTTCTTCTAGCTTCTGCATGTTTCACCTTCTTCAAGTTCTCTGCGTATGCAACATTCCAACCCCTTGACCATTCTCTATGTTGCATTGTGTGTATCTTGTAAGGGGTTGTCTCGTTCCTATAAAAAGATGTAATGCCCTTTTTATACTGAATGAATAAAGGAGCATCATACTTCCCTAGACCTCTAGCTTCCCTGCTTCTTATCTTTTTTTGTACTCTCATCTTCAGGTCTCCTTTCTAAATATTTAATTAAGACATTTAATCTTCCGTTTGATTCTTCTAGTGCTCCTAGTTCTTTTTCTATTGTGTCTATTATAGTAGGATGATCACCTACACCTACAGGATTAGTCATCATAACTTCTATGTTAGCTATATGACTATTCATCTGTCCTAGCAACTTAGTTTTAAGTGCTCCTATTATCATATCTCTCATTTAATACTCCTTTTAGGTTTAGGTTTGAGATGCAGCATCTCTCGTATGTGTAACTTTCTACCACGAAAGAACACGATTAAGTTTATAGTAGTATTGATGGAAATGGCTATTAATAACCACCATTGCCACCAAAGTAATTGACTACCTTCTAACACTAACTAGCCTGTATGTCAACCATCTCACACGCATCTGCTGTACAAGCTAGTTCCCTTCCACCACTAGTTGAATCTTCCTTTTCAAAGTCCTGTAACTTAGACCAATCAATAGATGCTGGCATTTTTTTGTATAGTTGTTCATACTGCTCACCTGTAATGTCTTGATAAGGTGCTTGAGCATATGTATGGTCACTGAAAGGTAAGAATGATATACCTGATACTTCATCAAAGTTATCATATACCCATGCTCCAACTGTCATCCACTCATCTTCTTTAACAGATACAGTAACAGAAGGCTTATGCTCACACCAATGTCTCTGAAACATTAACCAATACTCTAGCTGTTCAATAGCTGTCATGTCAGTTCGTGTAGTAGCACCTGATGGTGACTGCATAGGAAAACTAAACACAGTTGTGCTATCAGGCTTCATAACATCAGGCTCACTTGGTATGCCACTTTCTTTCATAAACTGTGTGATGGGGTCTTTGTTATCACCACGTACAGTTCTAATGTAGTAATCACTATGTCTAGCATGGATACCTGAAGCACTGTCAACTAATTGACTAACTGTACCACTAGGTTTGACACAAGTGATAGCAGTTGACTGAGGAATACCTAAGTCTTTAGCTAACTTCTTATTAGTTTCTACTGCTACATCTCTTAGTATCTGTAGAATCTCCTCTGTCCATATAGGGCAGTCAAGAATACCTGTTAGGGAAACTCCTAATAGTCTTTCTTCTTCTGTATTATCCTTCCATATCTTTCTTAGATACTTGAAGTTAGTTAGTGTAGATTGAAACGTACCTAGGAT
>Ga0209337_1002850_pt1 | contig 12308 bp, 23 predicted proteins | sample LinPmetageLP53_FD_184044 | JGI IMG/M metagenome (GOLD analysis project Ga0209337, IMG submission 184044) | Marine viral communities from the Pacific Ocean - LP-53 (SPAdes) (version 2) | ecosystem: Environmental > Aquatic > Marine > Oceanic | place: Pacific Ocean | collected 2010-02-08 | reverse complement strand
TTGGATATTTCTTTTCAAGTTCTTGTTTGCTCATGCCATCCTGCATGTCTTGTACAAGTTTTTTAAATTCAGGCGCAACCAAATCGTCAAGGTCGCCATCACTTTCGCCCATTTTATTCACTGATTTGATGTCCACTTCAAATTCGTTACCATCTCTGTCTTTGTAACTGATACTGGTAGTGTTTTCGTTTCCGCCACCGCCTGTTACTGTGTAGCCTTTGCTCATCAAATATTTTTGAAATGCTTGAGCATCAGCATTTTGATCCTCCATGCTTACCTTTTGTCCAACTTTGGCTTGCACTGGATTGTTTGAATTGTTTTGATCTTTTGCTTTGATTGAAAGATTGCCTTGCTCGTCTGTGTCAACATCTACACTTTTTGAATCAACTTTTGTTGTGACGCCCGGTTTTGTTGGATCTTCAATCTCTATCTCGTTGCCTGATATTTTTTTTACACGCATTTCTTGTTCTTTTACAATCGCATCATGAAGAAGTTTGTTTTCAAGGTATTTTGGATTTTGTGAGTTAGAGTTAAAGGCCATCGCTGTTTCAAATGCTTTCATTGAATCTTTTACAGATTCTCTAAACATTTGTAATGTCGTGTCCTCAATGTCTGAAAGGTTGATCTCTTGACCAAATCTTTCTGCTATAATCTTACTCAATTTAGAGGAAGAAAAGTAATCAATGTTATCTAATTTCATGGTGCTACGATTATTTATAAAAGGTACCTGTTCATTTTAGAGGGTCATGGATTCATAATAGACATCAATTTTATCATCAATCAACTTCAGTTTGTCTTTAACAAACTCAATTGCTTCTTTGTTTGGATTCTTTTTTAGTTTTAATCTAAGGTATTCACTGTACATGGCACCAAATTCTTTGTCTAATTTTAACAATTGCTTTAATTTTTTACGCATAGGCTCTATGAACTGATTGCTGATAGTTGCTACACACACTGCTACTTTGTAGTTGGTTATATTTTTTTTGATTGGTTGTCTATTTTTGCTAAAAACATCATAAGTGTGTATACGATTGCGAATCACAGCACAATCACCAACGATCACGCCATTTTTTATGGATTTAGGCACATATTTTATGATATCCGTTGAGCGAGTTAATCGCCAGATGGACTTTCTGATAAAGCTCTCAATACGTTTGATTTGCACCATGGTTGAATATCGGGTTTCTTTGTTCTACTCTTATCATATACTACAAGATGTTTGCGCCAAAGTAAATCAATTACTGTCCAATCATCTATGCTAAACATTTCCACTGTGTGGTTTTCGTTTGCTAACTTGTTTAGTATAACCTTTTCACTACTATCCAGCGATATGGCATAATATTTAAATTTTACTCTCAAAATTATCTTCTTTTGTTCAATACTCTGAGTCTGCGTGATGCTGGATTGGAACGCTTGGTACGTTTAGCCTTACGCACCATCACTGCGCCTTTGCGTGATCTTAGTTGTTTCATTCTTATTCTTGCTTTGATATTGATCGGTTTGTAACACTGATCTGGTTTGGCTACAATCCTGCCTCTTCTCGAACCACTGGTACAACGATATTTTCTTACAACTTGATTGCCTTTACGGCCCCAAATTTGTTTTTCATCTAAGACTTCATCTGCAAAAACTTCAAAAATTTTCATAAATTGGGTAATACTAAGATAGCGGCAATTATTGTGGACAGTATGCCACCTATTACTGTAGCGGCTGAACCTATAATCACTTTGGATGTTCTTTTTGATTCTGCGACCATTACATCTTTGAGTCCGTTCACAGCGTTTTCAACATTTTCTAATCGTTGTTCCAAGCGATAATATCTTTCTGCACATAGGTCCACGTGTGCTTCTAAACTTTTTTTTTCCGAATCGTATTGTAATGCAGTTCTTTCCATATTTCACAGCGTCCTTCCTAACGCTCCATTAGGTGCCTTGTTGCCTATGTTTGCCGTGATCTTAATGCCTACTGTGATATTTATTAAAGGTCTTGTAGATAAAAGTATAAGTTTTTAGTTTTTGTATTTTTAGTGTCAAACACAGCCGGAGTAATTGTTGCAGAATCCATAAGGTTTGTTATTACAGGTACCTGATGTAAATCGTCAATCAATCCTCCTAGTTGTCCTGATTTATTTCCATACACAGCCATCTGTTCCACAACAAAAGACACCATCCACACATTTTGTTGCCCGCCAAAGTCATCTCCGAATTCATAATCTTCCATAGGTTGATATCCCATCATATTGTATGTATAACTGATAGGATTGGCACGCAAAGCAATAGTTTGTAACAGTGTGTTGTAGTTCTGTTGCTGTAGTGCAGAAGTGTCAGACACATCAATAAGTGTGTAGGCTACTATGTGTTGATGCATACAAGTATTTTATAGTAAAAGGAGGTAAGTGTAAAGCGGTCCTGGAATAGAACCGCTTTGAAGTGTTATTCTTATGTAAGTACTGCCGCTGTTAAGATACCGTAATCTGTTGCAGTTACAGTCGCACTTGAGATTGTTGCAGTCACACCTGGTGAAGATGTACCGTTAAGTGCTCTGATGTCAGTTTGCAGTGTTGCTACTGCTGGAGCAGTGTCTGATCTCACAATGTAAGATTTCTGTGTGCCTGAGTCTGCTAAAGGACCTTCTGCTAGAATGTTACAGTGTTGTTCAATTACCTGTCTTACTAATTCAAGACCTGCAACGTCTGAACTTGCAGATGGGTCACCTACTTCAGACGCCATTGTGTTAATAAAGTCTACTGTGAACATAAGATAATCTGGGTACCCATGTTCGATATTAGTCTTGTGACTAAAGTTGTTTTTTGCTATTGGCATTGTTTTATTCTCCTTTGTTCTCGCTCCGAGAACGTTTGCAAATATTTAGTTGGTATTTGTGAGATTAAAGTGAGTGGTTAAGGGCGATGCATGGCACCGCCCTATAAGAGTGTTAGCCTCTGACGTCTACAGTGGCTTCAGGAGTGACAACACCAGTTTGCCATGCTAGTACAATTACTACCACAACAACTGCCGCCCACACCCATTTATTTTTTATCCAGTTCATGATTGCTCCTTATTTGTTCTTGTAGATATTATACAAGATCCAAACTGCAACTAACCCAATTAAGCCTTGTGAACTTAATGACCCTAGTAAGTCTTGGATATTTCCTATTACTGAAATGTTTGGCCAGAACGGAATGCCCTGTCCATTGAATAGAATCTCCAGGACTATGCCCAGAGCAAGTAATGATACACCAACATCTGCTAACGCTGATGACCAAGTTTTGATAGATTTAAGTATCTCCATCTTGTCTCCTCTAAACTGATTTATTGTATCAGTAACTATTATTATATGGTCAAAAAAAGTAAATTAACATACCTTATTTGGTTTTAGAAGCCTGTAGACTGTAAGGAAAATTTAATATAGTCATAAAAAAAGGGGGAATAAACCCCCCTTTCAATTCAAATTAGTAACAGATTATTCTGCGCCTCTTCCGTCGAACATTCCGATGAAAGTAGATGTAGCATCTGCTAAAACATTTGATCCTTCACTTGGTAGTGTTCTGATGATCACACCAACATCATTTGTTGTTGAGTCTTCTGATAGGATCGCTTCAATGTCTGCTTTCAGATCTACGATTGCACCTGATTGAGCAGTTGTGCCTGATGTTGTTGCACCTGCTGTTGCTGGCTCATCAAATTGTTCAATGCCACCTTCAACGATGTACTGATACACGTCAATTGATCCACCATCATTGATTCCTGATGCGGCTGTAGTATCAATAGCATTTGCTTTTCTATCTAGATAGTAAGAACATGCTAATAATGATCCACCGTTTCCACATCCTGATTGGATTACATTTGTGATTTGTTGGAAAACAGATCCTTCTGATTCCGGGGTTGTAGCTGTTTCAGCTATCTCTCTGTTGAACACAACTTCGATAAAAGTTAAATCTTTACCACTGAAAGATTGTCTTCTTATCACGTTTGTGCTTCTTTGTTTGCTTATAGGCATTTTTTGAGTACTCCTTTATTTGTATATTCTCTTTTTTGCAAAAAGTTTACAGATATTTATATAATATCATGTGTTACAGTGCAAGATCAGTCGATCACTGCGTATTAACACTGACTATTGAGGATTTATTCAGCGGCCCACTGTTTTTGTGCATTTAGATTTGCACGGGAGAAATCTAACCTGTCTACAAGTTTGACGGCTTGGCCATCATTGTCTATGGCCACATATCCTTCTGGATTCGTTACTTGATAGCCTTGATCAGTTTTTATGAACTGCTTGGTTGCTTGAACACTGTTGATTTTTTTCAATATTTGATTTTTTAGGATGACAGTTTGATTGTGTATTTTGATAATATTTTCTACACCTTCTTGATTTTCAGCAAACAGTTTACCCATTATTGCAACCATTTGATCTCTTTTGTCTTTTGCTTTATCTGTTTTCAATTTTTCTTTGGCTTGTGCTTGAACATCTCTGTAGTAGTTTAGATATTTCTGCATCATCTGTTTAGGTTCCTGAACCAATTTGCCGCCTCTTACGTTTTTGTTGATAAACTGCAACATGTATTGCACAAATTCTTTGTTGGTGGATAGTTTCATCCACAGTGGCATAGGAACTTTTTCTGCAAGATTGTCTACTTGTGCAATCGATGTTTTCAATATCCTCACTTCATTTTCTGTAAATGTGGCTCCCGATGCGTCCTTGTAGTATGCATCATCATACCAGACAGAACCGTCACCTCCAAAATTGGACACATCTACTCCAAACGTGGCATTCATGTTGTCTAATGAATCGCCATCATAAGCAGTGTGAAACACAATGCCTATTTTTGCTGTGGTGACTTGTTTGTACAGTTTGGAATTTTTTTGCACAGCATAGGTAATTGTGTTAGGAGTAAAGGTGATGAAAGGTTCTCCGTCAATCCTTTCAGGTTTCAAATCTCCAGGAGTAAACATAAGGTCTCCTTGCACAATACCAGGAATGTCTAACTTTTCTAGATATCTATGAGCGTATTTTAATTTTTTATTAAGTCCACCTGCTGGATGATTTTTATCTATGTCAGCGAATGTATAATTTACCTTGGGTGTTTTTGTATTAAACACTGCCTTTGTGCCAACAAAGAATTTGCCGTTAAGCGGATCTTTACCACACACAATTGCTGGTGCTCCATCCCACTTCACTGTGGCTCTGACTTTGGCATTGGATGAACCACCTAGCATGTCTACAAGACCACTAAGATATCTCACTGCTGATTTAGCACCTACTAATCCGTTGCGAATGATATCTTCTTCAATGTGATACAGATGCACATTGACGTCTTCAGTTAAAAACTGGCTAAACCTCATCTTTTCTTGCTAGGCTACGATAGAATTTTTTTGAATCCAATGATTTTAGTGAATTAATAAACTTCTTATGAAGATCTTCTGCCTCTTCCTTGGTGTATACCTTGTAAAATTCCTGCACTATGTTGATCGCAGATTCTAAAACATGTTGACTTTTGTTCTCTACAATGTTCTTACGAGTTGAGCCAGGAGCTGACATGCTGATTTCTTCTAGAATTGAACGAGTGGTGCGTTTCATCGTAGTATTTACTTCCTTAATAATATTTGTGATGTTACATGATTATACATCACATTGCAAGTCATCAGAATATGCCTACAAAACCACAGATAAATAAATCTGCACAGGAGAGCAAGTAACATGGGATCATTTAATAATAAGATATTAGCAGAGTTTGAACCACCACGTAAGTGGATTCTTGGAAGAGATTTATCATATACGACTTCGGATCTAACAATTGAAGAAATTAACGCATTAAAAAGTGTTGGTGTCAAAGTCACACGAGATACTAACAAAACAGAAACAATCACAGTACCAAAAGGTTTTATTACAGATTTAGCTTCAGTGCCAAGAGCTTTATGGGCCTTTATTGCTCCTTTTGATGTAGCCAGAGCGGCAATCATTCATGACCTACTATACAAGACAATCAGACAGTATCGTTGGAAGATGAAGGATAAAGAAGATAAGGATCTTATTGCCAAGGCAAAACACGCTTCTGATAAGGTATTTCACGCAGGTATGCAAGATGCATCACCTAAGGTTGCGGGTTGGAAAATATATGCTTCATGGAAGGCTGTTGATTTGTTTGGTAAGAGTTCAATAGTTCCGAACGAAACTAACATATAAAAATTTAAAACAACTTAATTAGGAATAGTCTTTCAAAGGCCCACCATACTGCTTGCCTTTGATCTTTTTGCCACTAACCGAAACTCTTTTAGAACCTATCTTGTGAGATTTTTTTCCATCTCTGGCTCTGTATCCTTGTGATTTACATGATGCCAACCATGATGAAGGCAGTGCGGAATCAGGTTTTGAAGACCTACAAACTTTGGCTGGTGCTGGGCCTATGACTTCTAGTGCTTTCATCGTAATATTTATTGCTCTACAGAGCACCATAAAATCAATAACCTTCTCCTATCCACTGTCTAAGATGTTCTAATTCGGGTATATAGTTTTTTAAACACGAATTTCTTGATGCATCAAGTCGATCATTATATCTAAAAAATTCTCTTAATTTAGGTAAGTCTAACTTGCTTGATTTGGCAAGATTTATTACTCCATCGACAAAACTTTTAAAAAGTGTATTGTTTTTATATATGTTTGTATGCTTAATACTTTGCAGTTTGGAGATTTGTTCTGAAGAATACGTAAAAACAAAAGGCCAAATATTATATGCAAATTGTCCATGTATAAGACATCCTGGAAATTCTTGATCAAGAAATCCTATAAGATCAGCATAATCAAAGATAGTATATAAACTCAGTGTGGTGTTAAAAGTTATAATATGTCCATTCTGTTGCAACTTTTTTACATTTTCAATCATCGGATCCCATTGGCTACGCCAACGAGTATAGTCATTTGCAAGTTTATAACCATCGATGCTAACAGTATATGCTAAGTTAGAAAAACTTTTGCCTAATTCTAATAACAACGTTGAAACTTTTACTGCATTGGTGTTAACTTGGAATTCAAAATCCGTATGTTTTTTATCAATACATTTTTTTAAAAACTTATAAAACTCAGGCATCGCAGTAGGTTCTCCGCCTGCAACGTACAACTTTATTACATTTTCAATCTGTACAATATCAAAGTTACTGAAAGATTCTGTGTACTCTTCAGGAATCAATCCTAGATCTTTTTGTTCACGTTCAATGAGACTACTATACTTTGGCCTGCACATTCTACACATTAGGTTACATCGGTTACTCGGACGAACTTCGTAGTACACAGGATCAGTAATTGTTTTTAGGTCATCAATTGATGCTAGGTTTAGTTTTAATGCCCATTCAACTGTTTCTTCTTGTCTAGCAGACTGTATGCCGTTGTCTTCTATTTTATAACATGCTTTGCAATGCTGAGGTAGCGGCTTACCATCAATCATTGATTGACGTATCTTCTGATATGCATCATCTGTAGAGAAATTTTCTAACTTGTTTATATCTACTATAGGAGTTTCGCTTCTACAACAAACAGTTGTGTGTCCATTCATTGTTAACAGTTCAATAAAAGGAAATATACAAAAACTTTTGTTATTGGTTACTAGGTTTTTCCAGTATTGCAATTGATCTTTTCCGATGGGATTTTGCCAAGAAACCTTGTTACCAATTTGTAATGCGACTTCATGTGTATGATGAAATTCAGTTGGATGATTCCATAGTTCAACGGGCTGATCTAGCACAATAACACTGTCAAAACGTTTAGCAAGATCTAATATTTCGCTCGGTGACAAGGTGACCACAGTGGTATGATAATATCCATCTTGTAATTCAATTGAAACATCTGTGATTAATCCATGGTTAAATCCTAATGCAGATGTCATCTCAGCAGTGTGAGAATGGTTGTTCCCCAAACAAAGTGTTTTCATGAGTAAAATATTTAACAGACCACGAAACACAACTGCCCAACTCCGATACCGTCTAATATAACTATTTGCATGGCAGTCACAGTATCATGGGATCCATGGTTATCAGATCAAGAAATAGAACAACAATTTGATGCCACTACAAGATTCTGTTGGATTTGGGATAATCCCAATGAGCCTGGTGCTGGCACCGCATATGGATATCAAGTAGAAATTCTAGACAGAGATTTCACTCTTATGGATCAGATGATGACCACATATCGCAATGTGCAGTTTCTTACCGCATGGTGGCACCCCAAAATGAAAGACTATGACAATGTTGCATTTTATCCAGGCGGAGGGTTTCTTTTTCTTCAGCCTCAGTTTCCGAATCGGCCTCTCAACCTACCAATTCATAATAATAAAACTGTTGCCTGTATGGTTAGTGGTGGCCAAAAAAGAATCAATAGAATACTTGCAGGATACTGGTTAGCCAAACACATGCCCGAAGAAAAACTATTGTGCAATTGGCAAGAAGTGTCAGAGTTGCATGAAGTTGAGGAAGTGATTAATAGATCACCCTATTACAAAAGGTCTCACATTAAACATAAAAGATTTTTGCCCACAACCTTCATACCAAGACCTGCAGGCAATCAGGCAGACAGAACAATAGACATATTTTTAAATCACCAGGTGCCGAACTATCATAACAGATCGTTTGTGTGTATTGTGCCTGAGTCAGTTGGTGTTGAGTTAGGTTGTCAGCTGACTGAGAAAACAATTAAGGCATTTGCTGGCAAGAACTTTTTACTATCATTAGGCAATTATAAAGTAAATGAACTACTAAAAGACTTGGGGTTTGAAACATTTGATCATTTGTTGGACAATTCACATCTTGATTTGCAAGATAGATACGGCATGACCATCTGCGGATTAGAAAACAACAAAGACTTAATGTGTGATTTTGATAGACTACAGACAGCATATCACGAACACATACAGATGATTGAACACAACTACAACTTGGCCACAAAAAGCAACTCTTTAATATACAAATACAAGAAAGAAATTCAACTACTGCGAGAGATGAAAAAATATCTTATAGATGACTCAGGTGAATTAGCCTGCAATGATTTAGCTTGCGAAACATTTGAAGGTCTTTGGACATAGGCCCCGCTATTGCACATAGGCCCCGCTATTAGGTATTGACCTATCTGAGGCCTTTAATTTTTCTTGCCTTGGATCTTCTAAGTGGATTGACTTTTTTTAGAATTTTAGTCACAGGAGAACTTCTCATAGTCCTTGCTCTTTTGACAGAGGCTTGACCTCCCCTTTGTTTCCTTGTTCTTTTTGCACTAATCCTTTTTTGGATGTCTATAGGTTTATTGCACGTGGCTGGATCTGCAACAACACGGCCTTTGCGAGGACCTGAAGTACATCTGAATTTTCTTTTGATTTTAGTGGTGTTGCCACCGCGTCTATCACGTGCAAACACGCCTCTGGATGCTTCTTCCACATGGTCAAATAATTCAAAAATCTTCATTACTTCTATTTATAGAATGTCAGTACAGGCGTCAGTACGACTGTCAGTACGACTGTCAGTACATGTCAGTACAACTGTCAGTACACAGATCTGTCAGTACAGGTGTCAGTACACTTGTGAAAGCGGGTAGGTTGAGAATTGGTGGAACAAAATAGCATAGATCAGAAGAATCAGCATGATCAGAAAAAAAATTCTCATAATTTTTGTTGGTACTCTGTTTGGTCACAAAATCGATCCATCTTCCAGCCTCCTTCACCAGATACATTTTCCGAGGCATTTTCATTCAGTCGGCCTCTTGCCTCAATACTAGATTCAAAATAAAATACTGTCAACCTTCCATAATGAACAGTTTTGAGTGGGTTGACAGTTTTGGTAACGGACTTATAATAAGAATATGAACAACGGACAAGGAGGTCAAATGTTGACATATAAAAACAAGAAGGCAGACGATAACTTGACTACATTTATAATGGGGTCAGACAATCCGGAATATTCAGTTAGGTTTGAAAAGTTTATGCAAGCCGTGGAAATTCTTAACAATGAACACGTCCAGAAATGGAAACATCTGCACGATAGAAATCCTCGTGTTGAAGCAACCTGGGGCAAGAAGTACATCAAGTTGACTTACAGAGAGTCAGGTCATGGTAGAGTGTATGGCTTCGTGGACATGACCAATGGTAATATTCTTTATCCTGCCGGTTACAATCAACCAACCAAAAAGAATCCAAGAGGTAACATTTGGAACGATGACTATGGCGTCAACTGTTTAGGTTCCTATGGTGTTGGATATGCTGGAGAGCGTTTCAGAAACGATTGGATTGTGGAGATATTAAATGGTGAGTAGGACTGTCTTTATAATAGGAGCATTGGCAGTGGGCATCATATTCGCTTCTTATACTTTAGATTTAGGCAAGTATAAGATCCAGACTGAGTATTGTTTTGGTGACGAATGTATGACAATGGTTCAAGAATCTTTTGTGATGTCTAAGAAAGAATGCGAAGAAGTAAGACAAGATCTTGAAGATGAATTTGCCGATCAGTCAATAGATGTGCGATGTATCGCAGAGGTTGACAGTTTTGGTAATGACACTAAAATAGAAACAACAAACTAAAAAGGACTAGGAGGTCTAAACATGATACAGAAATACAACTTTAAAAGAGGGGAACTTATAGAAGCCATCCACTCAATGAGCAAAGATGATCTTGATTTGGTTATCGAAGCGGTGAAGATGAGAAGAACTTATCTTCATAAACAGAATGCCAGAGAGATGCAGATAGGTGACTATGTGGAGTTTGATGGTAAAAATGGTCGTCCACTGAAAGGCAACGTGGTCAAAAAGGCAATCAAATACATTATTATTGATTGTGACAACGGTCAAAGTTGGAGAGTGCCAGCAGGTGCATTAAGGAAGGTGGCCTAAATGACAGTGATAGTTGATTATAATGAAGACGATCTGGGCAAGAATGTCTATCGTAAGAAAATATATTACACCGTGATGATCGAGCAAGAGGTCCTTGCTCAGTCACAAGAAGAGGCCGATGAGGCATTTCTCAACAACGGTGGCATCGATCATGATGCAGTCAATGAGGTAGCGATAGCACAGTATGGGGTTGAAACTCTGCTTGTAGAAGCCACATATCATGACAGTGAAGACAGCAATTATCGTGGCAAGGTTGTTTATGAAGATGACGAATATGCTGAAGAAAATGGGACTGTCACAGTAGATGAATATGCCCTTGAAAAGGAGACAGCATAATGACCACATACACAATCAAAGTCAACGAAACTTTCTTTAAAGAAGTTTCCAATTTCAATCCTAACCTAGCAACCAAACTGAAAAATGAATATGGCTGGACAGATAAATTAGTACACAGGAGAGATCATGCAAGTGTATCACAACGATCAGGACTATCCCAAGGAATTGAAGAGACATCTTCTGATTCAGAAAATTAAACAGAAAATTCTATTATGGCTTTATTTCTGGAGATACTAGGAGCCACTGCCTTAATAGGAACAATCATAGGATTGAATCTTATGGTGCTTCTTGATATAGGCAATAAAGAGGTCAAAGATAAAGATTAAAAATTTCATTAGACCTCCAATCAATGAAACTGAGGCTCGGACTTTATTGTTCGGGCCTTTGTCGTCTATTATTAATTAGGATTAGAAACGTATTCTTGCCAAGATTCAAAAAGAATTGACCCTGTTTCATGTATATTTTTGTCTGTATGAATTAGATTTTGATGCAGATGACCATAAAGTTTTTCCAACATTCTGAATTGAGACGATTTTTTTAATGGTATAATTTTATTGATTTGTGATTTAAATTGATCAAGGTCATAAAAACATGAGAATGGTATTGTGTACCTATAGTTTTTATTTTGTTCAGACGGTTCATTGGACAAAATTTTACCAAAAATTTTATTTTGATAAAACCATTTAAGTTTCTTCTTTTTGTACCTAGGATAAATGGATCTATTCATTGATATAAAATCATCTATCACATTCGTAAGGATTGGATGGTTTTTGCTGAGTTCAATAAAATTGTTTTCATAATCATTTATGTGATAATTTTTGTCACTTGTTCTACAAAGTAATTGATGGAGCCATAATAATTCATTGTCTATAATAATACCAATATCGTCATAAGTTCGAGAATGAGCATGAGGAAATTTAATATCCAAATTTTGATAATGAATACTGTCAAATGCTTGACCTAGTACCTGGTATGAATCATCATCTGAATACAAACAATTTAAAACAAGACTCAAAAACATGCCGTGAGCTCCGGAAGGAAATGCTATTGATCTTAATGACATATGTTAATTTATTAAAACCTACAGTATTTGTTCCAGACCTGTTCAAAA
>Ga0209337_1002849_pt1 | contig 12308 bp, 11 predicted proteins | sample LinPmetageLP53_FD_184044 | JGI IMG/M metagenome (GOLD analysis project Ga0209337, IMG submission 184044) | Marine viral communities from the Pacific Ocean - LP-53 (SPAdes) (version 2) | ecosystem: Environmental > Aquatic > Marine > Oceanic | place: Pacific Ocean | collected 2010-02-08 | reverse complement strand
CTTGTAGATTTTTCTTGTTTTACAAATCTTAAATTACTCATAAAGATTTAACTCCATAAACAGAAACATCAAGACTATTTATATTTCCTAATGTACCACCTGAAGAAATACTTCTAAACATAAAACCAGGTGTAGCTTCTGCTGTACCACTATTTCCTCCACCCATTTCGTGATTATATACAGCATTTTGGTCAACATAAGTGGAAGAATAAGAAGCCATTGTTCTATCAGAACCTGCAGGAGCATACACAAAAATGTGTCCCTGTTGAGATTCGTTAGTACCAGTACCACCACCACCTTGAATGTTTAAAAATGTAGCACTTGTTGACTTGACTTCGCCACTTGAACCTGAAGCATTATTAAAAAAATTTGCATACTGATAACCACTTGAAACTTCTCCACTTGCATTCTTAAATCTAAAGTAAATTGTATTTTCATCATTAGCAGGTACAAAATCTTTCCAATGTATTAAATACAAACCATATTTTGTAGTAAAACAATTATCAAATGCTAAAGTTTGTGCTGAGTTATCTGCACTTCCTGTAACAATAAGTTCGTATGAGCCACCCCAATGACCGTCTTTAGTTAATTCAAGTATTTCACTAGGTGTGTATAAACCTGTATTCTTTTTAACATCATTCGGTTGTGTGCCTATATAGGGCATAAATTACCCCTAGACTTGTTTCAAAAATGATATGTTGTATTCTGCACTAGATGCTGCGGAACAAAGTCCCTGCATTTTATCTCCAGTTTCTAATGATACTTTAGTTGTAATCTCTATTGTTGTACCAAAAGGTAGAGTTACATTGTTTAGAATGTGTCGTAAAGTTCCACTTGCTTTAGTAACACTTAAATCTATTGTAACATCTGCACTTGAAGCGCTAACATTAGATACTAAAATACCAATAACTGTTTCAGTAGTTGAAGCGGCTACGGCAGGCATAACATCTGCTGTTGATGTGCCTAGAACTCCTTGTACTGAATGTAGTGTATCTGCCATTTATATCTCCAAATTGTTAATCTCCCATAACTATAGCATAAGCTTGCGAATTATTGCTACTTGTTATGAAAAAACTATCCATGATTATTCTAAAAGTTGTTGATAAACTACCACCACTTGCGGGCTTAAAGCCATCAGGAAAAGAAGAAACAAAATTAATTCCACCAACACCAGATTCTAATGCTTTAGAAACTTTACCTTCTTTAAGTATTAATAGTATACCCATTAACTTAAAGCTAGTACTAATCCAAGACTTACACCGCTAGGTATAGCTGCAACTTTTGCATCAACATAAGTCTTAGCTGCTTTTGCTGATGGTATTGTAGTATCTGTACCTGCAACAGAACTAATGTCTGTATCCAGTACGCCTGATTTTAAGTTAGCTACATCTACATTAGATAAAGCATTACCAGTACCTTCTGCATCAAAAGTTTTATTTGTCAATGTAGCTGTTGATGTTGGAGTCATATTTGCATCTATTCTGTCATGTACATCTTCAAACATTTCTTTTAATACAGACATACGAACTGTAGTTCCATCTACATGGGTTGGGTCAGTTGAATGTCTACCTTCTATATCTCTAGTGATAGTAGAAAGAGTTGTTGTTGACGCTGCTGTAACTAAAACTACTTCTCTCTTAGAAGCATTATCAGGGTCTATAACTAAGTAATAAGGTGCAGCAATAGTGACTGTACCATCTGATGTAGGTGCTGCTGTAAGTGTTGCTGATGTTGCTCCTGATGCAAGAATACCATTTAAAGTACTCTCATAAAAGTTACTAAATTTTACTTCTTGTGCTGTCAATTAAGCTCCAAATCTCATTAATCCTAATGCGCTTATACCAAACACATTTGTACTTGTCACATCTGTGATAGTAGGTTGTCTAGTTCCACGCACAGTAATTATAGCATACTGTGTTACGCTTCCTCTTTCAACATTAGAATTAATTGGGTAACTAATTCTCTCTACTACTCCTCTTATAATTTCTGAAGGGTCAAATAATTCTAGTGTTACAGAGTCACCTTCTTTAGAACGCAATGCTGAATACAATTCATCTCCTAAACCTTTAACCTTTATAGGTTTTCTTCCAGGTCTTTCTACTCTGTCTGATATGTTTATAGGTATCTGTGCTACTACCAATTCAGGTCTAGCCAATGCACGAAACTGTACTGACTTTACTTTAGGTGTATCTACACCTGCTTCTGATTTAAGTATTACTTTACCAACTATGTACCTTGATACTTCTGCTATTTGTTTTTCTGTATCACCAACACCTCCTGCTTGGTCCAATGCTAATTGGAATGAACCATCTGTAGGATTGTCTAATGCTTCAAACTTAGTAGAGTAATAAAGCTCTACTGATGTATTGTTAGGTAAAGCAAAGGTAGATATTTCTGCACCAACAAACTGTTTACTTTCTCCTGTAAAGAAATCTGCTGCTGACATTATTAGATAACCTTCGGTTTCGTATGTAGATGTTTCTAAGAATATATCTTGTCCTGCTACAGCTATAACAAACTTACCACTTGAATTGGTTATACCTGTAATAAGACCTGATGCTCCCATCTCTAAATCTCTAGCGAATCCTGCAGTAGGTAAGTAATATCTCCACAAGTAACTCTCACTACCGCTTTCTTTTACTCCACAATAAACACTATCTCTTGTAACAAACATAAACTTAGGTGTTGTATCTACTCCTGATATAACCCATTCTTTTACTAACTGTCTATTAGCTAGTACATATAAGTCATCTGCTACTGTTAAGTCTGCACGATAGAATCTACCTACATCTCTTGAAAATTCTTTTGTACCAAAAAATACAATGCCTTCTGCTGCAGCTATAGAGTGTACCTCTTCAAAGGGTATGTTTGTTTGTCCTTTAAGAGTAAAAGTTCCTGCTATATCTTTAAGGGAATATATATCTCCATTAGTAGAAGCAACTAAGACTACTGCACCTGCATCTACAACTTGTGATACATGGTGAGAATCCTCGAAAGTTATGATTGCATCTCCATCTGCTAAATCAGAACCTGACCAAGTTTTATTAAATGGACTTATTGCCCATACTCTTTCTACTGAACCATCATCTCCACTAAATACTAATTGTCCTTTTGCAAACCACACACCATTTAATCCTCCTGCTGAAGATTGTGCTGTTGTTTCCTCTGACCAAGTAGACGCACCATCAAACTTAATAAGTTCTGAGTGTGTTGTACTGTTAGCTGTAGTAGCAAATATCATATCTCCTACTGAAGCTATACCAGTAAAGTTGTAGTTTATAGTAAGTCCTGTAGATACCTCTGCCCATGTAGAACCATTGTTTGTAGATTTATAAATCTTTGCAGCGTCAGTAACATATAAATCACCATTAGTTGTTTGTGCTATGTAGTTGTTACTAGCAGAAAAGTTTATGCCTTTGTCTGCTGTTTGAAATAACAAGTGTGTGTGATAAGAAGTTTCATCATCTCCATGAAAGACATCTACACCTTTGCTATCCCAAAATCTTGTTGTATCTTTAGGTGTACCATTAGCTCTATGTGCTGTGTCTAGTCCTTGCCCACCTGTAAAATTATTTCTTGAATATATACGACCAAGGTTTGATGTAAAATCTTCAGGATTTTGTTTAACATTAATACCTGCTTCTTCTACTTTAGATGATTGTATCTGCATTTCTCTACCTTGTCCAACAGCAGCACGAAGTAATATTTCGTCAATACGAACATCATATCCATATCGTTTAGGGTTAGAAGTGTTTATAGTAGTGGCAACTCTAGGCATTATTGAATACCTATGTTCACACCATTAATTTCCATAACTTCAGGATATTGCGCTCTTAAATACTTTCTAGCTTGTGTTAGTAACAACTGCTGATACTGTAGCAAAGAGTTTCTTACGCTGTTTGCTGAACCAACAGGAAAGTTATTGATAGCCATTTGGTCAGATATGTAGTCTGTTGTAGCAGCAGGTATATCTTTTCCTGCAATAAGTTGTGCTGCAACACCTGCCATAACGATTGGTTCATACTCATCTTCTAGTCCTACTGTTGCTAGTGTATCTGTTTCAGCAGAAGGTTCTACAAACTTCTTTTTAAAAGTTACGAAAGTAGAATGACCTGACAAGATATTATAAAATTGTAAAGCGTTTACCTGATTAGGTCCTGATGTGTATGTAATTGTTCTCTCTGTCCCACCATTATCTGTATAAACAAAAGGGTTAGGTAGGTGTACCATCTGTGCAGATACTGGTCTAAACACTGTTGATGTTTGGTCTGTACCTGATTCAAAGTCTGTGTATTGTGATATAGCTTTTAGTACTGATATTAAATAATTATTAGTTCCAGGAGCAGCATGAGTACCTAACAATGTATAACCACTATTAGCAACTACTTCTTTTGTTTCTACAGCAAATAGTGTAGGAAACAGGTTTTTAATTTGGTCACATACAGCGTCAAATACATTCTTTCTAGGGAATGGTGGTGCTATTTTAATTAAGTCACCTGATGTATGTGCAGCTGCAGTCGTGCCTCTAGCACCTCTTGTTACAGTTATTGTATTTGTAACAGCGTTAAGGTCTTTACAAAGCAAAAGCTCTTGACCTATTTCAATTATTGTTCCTGTATCTAAAGCATCTTCTTCTTCTACAGATAACAAGTCACCATCAAAAACAACTTCAGTTACTGATGCGTTCATACCTGTTTCAAGTGTTGTGTAACTAACCAAATCTTCCATTGGTTCTAGGTATTCTCTAAAAGTCCTGTCTACGAGGTCACCAATATTCGTACTCATTGGTCCTCCTAAGCTGTTCTAAATATTAACTTTATGCTTCTGTCTGCTGCTTCAGTACTACCTGATGTAACTCTTATAAAACCTATTGATGCAAAAGCCCAACCACTAGGGTCTACTCTTACTGCATCTCCTGCTGTTACTGTATAAGTTACTGCAGTTCCATCTGTTTCTACGACATCATACCAATTAGTACCATCAATAGAAAAATCAAATGATATCTCTGAACCTGTCATAGCTGCAGGAAATACTATTCCACTAAGTAACATACCATCTGTACTTACTCCATTGGATGTCGTTCCATCTGCAGAAACATCTATTAAAACTTCTTTTACATTTGTCTTGTACATATCTTCCTTACTATAGCAGAAGAAAAGGGTGGAGGTGGAGTTCCACCCCAATCTTCAAATTAATTAACTACTAGGGAGTAGCAATTTCGTCTATGTGGAGGTGATATTGTGGAGGACCGAAGTCGATTCCCATCTCCATGTAGATTGCTTTTGCAACTCTAGCGTTATCGTCTTGGTCAATATCTCTTACAAACACTGTTCCTTTACCAGGAATGTTTGTGAAGATAGGACTTATATAAGCCATATCTACTATGAAAGCATCATTGCTTCCTAAGATATTTCCATCAAGAGCCATCATTCCAATAGAACCGAATGGTGTTATAACAGTATCAATATCGATACCTCCAACATTTCTCTCTCTTGGAAGGACTGCAGCTGTTGTACCACCTGATTGTGGGTTATGTAGCTGCTTGTTTAGTTCTAATAGGTTAGCTGAGTTAACCAAAAGAACTGGATTCTTTACTGGTGCGTTTGCATCATAAAGTTTTTTTAATGATTCTGCAATCGCATCCCAGTCTAATTTCTTTTTAGTACCACCTGTAGCTTCTGTGCTTGTATTGAAGTAAGTGTTACCACCATTCAATGCACAGTGAGCTGCAAGTCCTCTAAATGTTCTATTGTCGCCAATAGGGTTAGTAGCATGTGCGCCATCTGCAAAAGTACCATTGATAGCGAAGTATTCTACTTCTCTAGCAACTTTTTCTAATGCAAGTTCTAGCTGTTCTGCTAATTCATTAGTTACTGGGTTACCACCAAACATAGCAAGTTGTGCTGTTTTAGTGGTTGTTCCATCACCATCAGACGCAGGATAACCTGCAGCTCCGACTGAGAATGGATTTTGTTGATTGTAAGCTGCCATAGCTGTGTATGACATTTTTACACCCTTATGGAATATCTGTGTTACCTGGGTATAAGCTCCTCTATTTCGACCAAGGTATTCAGTTGGCGCTCCGCCTTCTGTACCTTCTGTTGGTGCTGATGAAATAGTGGCATTATCGGCTGTTTGGAATTGGAAGAAAGTTGATTGTATCACTTTTCCGCCACCAGTTAAGCCGCCCATAGCAGATAAGAAAGGTGTTCTTTGCCCTCCGACTTTAAACAATTCTCCTTGAAAATTATTAATGTCTGAGGCGTAGATTGGGTCTGGGGTTGTTATTGCTCCCATAATTATCTTCTCCTAAATTATTACTATTACTATTACTTTGAAGAAGATGCAGACAACTTATCTTAGTTTATCTTTACCTTCTTCTAAGACAGAAAGTTTTGCTGCTATTGAGTTTCTGACACTTCCAGTTTTTTCTATTTCACGAATCTGTGAAGTCACATCTGTGTTGAAGTTATCAACTACTGAGTTCTGTTGTAAGTTATTTAGGCGCTCTTGTGATTGCTCTGTACTTTGTACAGCTTGTTGTAATCTGTCTTGTTGCCCAAATTCTACTCCAAACTCGTCTGATGCGTACCCTTGGATTCCCTCTATAGTCAAGTCACCTTCGTACATCATCTCAACCGCTTTGCCGACACCTTTTTCAGTGTCTAACCCTGCTTGTTGAAAAACGATTTGTCTTTCTTTAGCTTCGTATTCTGCGACTTTTCCTTTAAGAAACACATTTTGCTCTCGCACTTCTTTCCAGTTCTTGTCACCGCTACTAGCTTGTTCTGAGTTATTCAGTTCTTCTGTCATATTCTTTTGTCCTATCTTTATACAGTTTTTTTACAAGAGGTGTATAAGTAACCTCTGCTTTTCGTACTCTACTGTTTTTAATTTGACAGGTCTTGTCAGTAGGCATCAAGACCGATTACAATATCGAAGGTCAAGTTTAACCCCCAGACCTGTCTACAGGGTCATATTAAGTATAACAGATTATTCGGCAATGCAAGTTAGGATTCTTCTAAACCTACAACTTCGCCAGTTCGTAATTGTTTAGCACCTGCTGCTGCTGATGATGCAGATGTAATTTGTGATTCTACTCTACGAATGTTTTGTCCAATACCTTGGTCACCTAGTTCTGTTGCTTGTACATACTCAGTTTCAGATATTGGTCCTCTACCAAATCTCTCTGCTCCTCCTGATAATCCAGGTAATATAGTTGACGCACCTTGAAAACCTCTTCTAGCTTGTGCTTGTGAAAGACCTTGTTGTTGTAGTCCTCTTGCTGCAGCTACAGTTAATACTGAAGAACCTAGAGCTGTTTCTGCTTCTGCAATTATTTGGCTTTGCCTAATCTGATTATCTAATACTGCTGTACTTAATCTTGGCGAAACAAACATACCAAAGATAGACTCTTCATTAAGGTCTAAATTAAACTCTCTCATATACACTTCTTGTACTTGTGGTATATTTTGCACAATGTTTTGGTATCCTGTTTGCAATCTTTCACTAAATTCTTGTGGAGATACATCACCTGATATAGCTTCTACAATATCTTCACCAAATACTTGTGGGTTTAAATTGTAGTTTCTTAGCTCTAATTCCATAAACTCTTTAGCAACAATGTACTCTTGTTCAGTCATTCTTAGTGTGCCATCAGTTTTTCTAATGCCTGGATATACTGTTTCCATTAAAGAGTCTGACCTCATCTGTAATATTGCTAACTGACTATCACCAGTATCTATAAAACCTTGTACATAAACATCTATTAATCTTTCATCTAAATAAGGAAATCTTAGTTTAGCTTCCTCTTTTGTTGATAATCCTGTAGATTCAACTGGTGTGTAATCTACATTAGGGGTTCTAGGTGTATAAACTCCTCCGCCACCACCTGAGCCAGAGCCAGAGCCACCACCACTTGATTTGTTGGCTAATAAAGTTGCATCTCTTTGTGCATTCAATCTATCTATTTCTGCTTGTACATTTGCATCTGTATATGTTCCTGCAGCATCTTGTTGTTCTATATATCTACCACCTGGACCTTGTACAATAATATACATAGATGATGTTTCAGTATTATCAGGTATTACAGATTCTTTATCACTACTAGATGGTTCTGGTGCAATATAATTTCTGTCTAGTTCACTTCTTCCTGCATCATCATTGAATCCACTAATTATAGGACCTCCTACTATAGAGGAAGGTGTGTTGTTAATTTCTACTGATTGTTTATAAACTTCATCTTTTGCATTTTGTATTTGTGTATTTGTAACGCCATCTGCGTATGCTCTATCTTCTGTATCGTAACCTAAATATTGCCACCAATTCATATTATCTCCTAATTAAACGCTGCTGACAAATCTTGTTTAAAATTACCTGCCATACCACGCATAACATCTTGCTGTACACCTGGTGTGTCTATGTAATCATTTCTGATTTGTTTACCTATTACTGTATAATCCCCTTTAAAATCTTTTGCTAATCTATCCATATACGATTTAAATTCTTTATTTGGTGCTTGTTTAGTTATTTGAAATCCATAGTTATATAATGCTGCTGACCATGTTGAGTGTTTAGCTCCTGCGAAATGTGGATTTAATTTATCATGTGCCATTTGTAATTCTTCTATAATCTTTTCTTTACCTGTATTAGTGTCTTGTTCAGCATCAAGTCTTAACATACCTGCATACTTTGCCAATACTCCAGACTCTGCATAACCTGATAAAACATCTTCACCTACATAATCAATAATAAGATTTTCTGCTGCAAGTTCTCCTGTCTTAGTAGGTTCTATTGTTCCAATATATTGTCTATAAGATTCAGGTAGAGCTTCATCTCCTCCTGCAATACTTCTGTAATAAGGGTCAGATAACAATCTTAATATTTCAAATCCTTTATCACCGCTCATTTGGTCACCTTCTATCATCATTCCAGATGATACATCTAAAGCTAATTGTGCAGATAAATTGTTAAATCCTGAACCAGTTAAACCAAGTGCTGACATATCTACATTAAAGTTTTCTTTATTCTGTGACAGTTGTGCTTTAGCTCGTTCAGGTGCTAATAGTTCTAATTGTATCCATTCTCTTTCTTGGTCTGTAGTGTTTAAAAAATAAGGTGTATTTTCTATATCTGTAGAGGTTACTGGTTGACCTGTCAAAGCTGAAGAAGCATATAACTTTATTATGTCATCTTCATATATCCAGTTGCCAACTATTGCAGCTTGTGTTATCAATGATTTATCTAATGCTGACTCAATGTCTGACCATGATTTATCGTCTGGGTCTTGTAACTCTGCATAGTTCATAACAGGTACAAATAATCTTTCGTTGACATTTTCCCACTCTTCTTTTGTGTAACTTTGTACATTTGCAGGTGCTTGTCCACCATCAAAATAGTTCATTGAATCTATATAGACAACTAAAGGTAAGCTGTACTCTGGACCTGACACATTAAATATGCCATAGTATTCGTTATCAACTTGTATTATTTCGTCTGCCTCTATGTATTCTGGTGCAAAAGCCATTATTGTCCTATTTTTTCTGTTGCCTGGTCAAAACTATATACAGGTTCTGACGAGCTATTCTCACTACCCATACTACCAAATAATGAGAAAATTGCTTTACTTAATTGCCAACCAGGAGAATATTTAGTAAGTTTCTCTTGTTCTAGTTGTTTTTTAAATAAGCTACCAAAATCATTATCTTCTAGAAATTTTTCTCCTGCAGGTGTTTTGTAAAAAGATTGTAAGTCTTGTGGTATTTGTAGTTTCTGTACAGCTTCTTCTTCATATTCTTTAGGCAATAAAAGTCTAGTCAATGATTCTTGAAACTGGCTTGGTTGTTGTGGTGCGTTTCTTTGTGATTCATCATAAGCGTACATAGCAGCTGAAACTAATTCAGCACCTGCTGCTCCTATGTCTGTAGCTATATAAGTTGGTAATATTTGTTTTACTGGTAATGAAGCAAAACCTAAACGCTTTGCAAAATCATCTATGTAAGGTGTAACTTTACCTAAAGCTCCTTCTACAAGCACATCTCCTGGTGCTAACACTGGTGCAACTTTAGCTAGTCCTCTTAGTCCAAGCGCACCTGCTGCATAACCAACATCTTTTGCACTTTTATATACTTCACCTAAAGCATCTGATGTTTTTTGTACAAAGTCTTTGTTACTTTCTACAAATCTCTTTGCAAAATCTTTAGCAAGTTCTAAATCAATACCTCTGTTACGCATATCTTTTTGTACTGCAAATTTAAGTTCTTCTTGTGTAGGTGCAGTAGAAAATCTGTGATTAGTAAGGGATGTATCTAGTGCGTGTATCTCATCTACAAAAGTTTCTGACAAAGGATTATTAGATGCTATGTAACCTTTAAAGTTTCCTGAGTCCCAATATTGATTAACATACTTAAACCTATTACCTAATATGTTTTCTATTTCCTGTACAGATACTTGTTTGTTACCCATAGGTGCAACAATATTTTGTGCTTTAGAGTTTATTTGTTCATCTGTGTAATAGTTTCTTTTAAAATTATCTTTCACTTTTTCATTATTGTTATATATAGCATCAACATTTTTAAACTTTTCTTCTATAAGCAATACTCCATCATCAGCTAATATATTGTCTGCAATGAAGTCAATTTGCGCTTGTCTGTTTGCATCAACAAATTGAAATGCCATAGCTTCATGTACTACATCATACTTGCCACCTTGTACTTGCACATCAGGATTTCTTAAACCAGTCGTATTGTCCTTTGTACCACCTGCAAAAAATTCTGCAAATCTAATCATTTTTCTGTCATTAAAAAATCTTCCCTGGTCCTCCATTACATAAGAAAATGCTTCGTGTCTGAACCTTGAATTAACAGGTGTTTGTATTTTGTTATATAGTTTATTAGCTTCAAAACTAGGTTCTATAATTTCTACATAAACTTTTTCATCACCAATTTCTGCTAATGTGTTAGCCCAAGCACCTTCTGTTCCTCCAATATCTAACACTTTTATTGTTCCAGTGTCATTAATAACTTTGTCATGTTTGTCTAGCATATTGCTAAGCGCTTGTGCTTTTACAATTTGTGTTTCATAAACTGTAGGTATAGAAGTAAAATAATGTGGATTAAAATCTCCACCTTGTGCTATATATTTATTATATATATCTTGTGCATTTTCAAGCTGTGGATTATTTAGTTCTATTATTTGTTCGTAAGATTTATTTGGTTTTAAATCTGGATTCATACCTGATACAAGGTCGTTAAAGAAATTTTGTGAGTCTTGCCCCAATTGGTTTAATTGAGTGCTAATATTTTCTATAGCAAAACCTTCTTTAGGAAAAGTATCTACAAATTCAGGAATTGTTCTTCTTAACTCCCAAGAGTCTTGATAACTTCTAAGGTCGTTTGCTTCTTCTAAACTATTAGCTAGTTTAGCTCCAGGTTTAGTTGCTGCTTCTGTTAAAACAATTATTTCTTTTTCTTGACCATGGGCAAGACCTAAAGAATCTAGGTCAATCATATTATTTTTATTTATTACATAAGCATTAAGACCACCTTTTTCCATACCTTGACCAACACCTGACAAATTTATTTGATACGAAATCATAGCTGCTGTTTCAGGTTGTTTACTAAAAGATTGCCAGGTATTGAACCTACTTAGATTTCCACCTCTCCATAATATAAAATAATCGTTTGCATTTTCAGCATATATTTTATTATGTGCATCTAACAAAGTGTTTCTCATTCTTTCTTTTAAGTTTGTAAACTGACCTCTTTCATTAACCATATCTAATATTATTTTTCTGTCATAGTTAGCTAAAGTTTGATTGTTATCTAGTACTAAATTAAATTCTGATTCTAAATATGGGTCTTTTCCGCCAAGAGGTATTAACTCTTTTATAGGTATATCACCAAATATTCCTATTTTTGCTATATCAGCAATAGCATCTCCATTATTCATAGCTTTTCCTGCATAAATTGTATTTGGACTTTGATTAGCAACATATATAAAAAACCTGGTTATATCCTCATCAGTAGCTGTACCTGCTTTTATAGCATTTAAAACATCTTCTCCTGAAGGAAATTTCTGACCTTGTGCAATATAATTGCGATTAGTTTCCATTTTACTTGGAGCAAATATTTTATTAGGTTTGACAACATCATCAGACCAACCAGTAACTCGTTCATCAATCACATCTCCTGGCGCACCAAAATCTTCAGGGTCTTGGGTTAATATTTTCATCCTAGTTTCCAATAACGCAGGTCCATCACCTACTACATTTGTAGGTGTGTCTGCATATTTAATAAAATCATTTTTAG
>Ga0209337_1002848_pt1 | contig 12310 bp, 16 predicted proteins | sample LinPmetageLP53_FD_184044 | JGI IMG/M metagenome (GOLD analysis project Ga0209337, IMG submission 184044) | Marine viral communities from the Pacific Ocean - LP-53 (SPAdes) (version 2) | ecosystem: Environmental > Aquatic > Marine > Oceanic | place: Pacific Ocean | collected 2010-02-08 | reverse complement strand
TGAAAGGTCTAATTCAATGCTAATTTTTAAGGCTGGTGAAGGTATCGGCAAAACTATGTTCGTGGATTTTATCGCATCCATGATGTGTAATGATAATAAAACAAAATACACTTTTAAAACTTCTAAACCTGAACAATACATTTTTGGCGATTTCAATGACGCAGTCAGTAATAAAATGCTTATCTGTTTAGAAGAGTTGAACAAAAATCAGCAGTTTGTTGATAAACTAAAAGACTTTGTTACTAATGATACAGCCAGCGTTAATGCTAAGTTTCAACAACGTAAAGAGATGAAGGTATATCACCGAGTCATAGCTACAACTAATAACGAAAATGTTATTTGTGTTAGTGATACAAACCGTCGTTTCGTGCCTATTGAGAGTAAGCGTGAGAAAATGACTGTAGCCGAAATAAAAGAAACGGTAAAGGCTTTCGGTAATCCGGTGGCTATGAAATTGTTTTATAATGAATTAATGCAGCGAGACATTGAAGACAGAGATTTCACCGACTTCGTTAAGTCTAATTTGTATAATCGTCTTATGGCTACTAGTTCTAATCCTGCTATGTCTTTTATGGTAGACTACTTTGGCGTTGAACGTTCATGTCCTCAATACAAAGGCGACGATTACGTAGGGCAGAAAGAACTTTACGTAGATTATAAAGAATATTGTGAAGAGTATAGATTAAATTATAAAGACAGAAGAGATTTTATTACTTTTGTAATGTCTATTGGTGATTTATTCAAGGACTTGCACCACAAGAAATTTAAAACAAAAATTCTCACTTTTGATTTTATGTCGGTAAGGTCTTATCTAAAAAAGCGAGGATACACAATGGCTGAGGAACTTGATAGCGGTAATTGTAGCGAAGCAGAGGAGGATACACCAAACATTGATATTTAATTGTGCATTACATATTTTTTTTTATTCTATTATAAAACAAACATTTTATTTTGTCTTTAAATCCTCAAGTTTCTTAAGTAAATAATAATTATTTATTACTATTTAAAAAAATATTGTTATATATATATAGAAAAAAATGTCTACTCACGCAGCTACCGGAACTACCGGAACTACCGGAACTATTGTTGATCAATTGCTAATTGAAAAATACGAAAAATTAGAAGCCAGTAGAAAGGCTGCAGTTATTAAATATTATAAAAAAAAGTGGAATCCCAACAAGGATACTATGAATGAGGAAGAACTACAGGAATACGAGACACGCCGTAAAGAGCGTAACGAAAAGGCACGTGCTAGATATTATGCTAAGCAAGAAGCGAATAAGCAACGTTCTAAAGACAGATATTATCGGCTGAAAAAAGAAGCCGAAGAAAATAAAATTAAGTTAGAAAATTTAAAGACTAATGAAAGTAATTAATTATAGAAAATGGTTAAAACTATTTCATGGAGCGTTAAACTGAGAACTAAAAATGGTATTGAGACTAAAACTTATAGAGATTTGAAATCTTTAAGCGAAGATTTACGTATTCACCGTAGCATAGTATACCGGATTTATAACGGACAGACAACTCGTGGACGCCATAAAAATATACTGGGCATAGATAAAATGAGTATGAGCTATTTATACGGCTTATAAAGATATTCTCTTTTGTATTCTTCTTCGTGTTCTTGGGCTATTTTTATTTTTACACAATTTAGGGTTTTTTTGATACCAAAAACCTTAATTATATTTTGTAATTTTTTACATTCGTTGCAATGATACTGACTAGAGGTATAGCCAAGCCACACGGCTTCACAGAGGTAGCAATATCCCATAATATATCTTGCGATAATTTATAGTGAAAAAATATTATGGATATTTTTAAAGTGTCTTATATTTCTACCAATTACGAAAACGGTAACATTACACAACAGCCTAGGATTTGTGTTTTCAAGGATATAAATAAGATCAAGGATACATTTGGATTAAGTAAAGAAGAAATAGTAGAAATGTATTACGGTATATCCCCACGGACACGGGTATCAGGCACCGTAGTAAAAAGTATAGAAAAATACTGCGAGGCTGAGAAAAAAGACAAACCTAAATTTTGTGTGCATTTCAGTTAGAATGAATTTATTAGTGGACATAATACAGCATTAATATTTATATTAACTAGGGTTTGCGTAGTTGGTGCCCCAGCGTCTGGGACTATATTAACCATAATCATTTTTTGTGCATCTACAAGCCCATTTAATTTATAGACTAGCTGACTATAATTGGTAGATAATCTAAAATCACCAATTGAAGCACGAATCCTAGAAGAACCTAAATCATATTCATAGACTCTTATAGTCGCTGGAAACCCAATAGCCGAAATATTAATATCTGTTAAAATTAATTGTTTATTTCTAGGGACGACAAAATAGCAACCATGAGAAAGATTCGCTCCTGCTGGTATATAGGCGAATGTTACCGTGCCCGTGCTATTGGTAATTAATATATTACCGTCATTTTTATACAGTCCGCCTGAAGAAACAACCTCAACCCTATGAACGGCGTATCCCAAAACACCAACTATATGAACTCCTGTAGTTGCAGGCATAGAGAACACTAAATTTTGCTCGTCGTAATTGGAGTCTACGTAAAATATCCTTAAGCTTCTAGCCCCAGACCCCCCCGCGGTATCATTGGTGGATACATTTTGAACATACAAATTGATTGGTGTTTGTCCTATATTGAAAACGTCGTAGTTATTTACGCCTAGTGTATATTCTAAAGAGTTTTGTTGGTCAGTGATCCCTAGAATATTTACCTTTTTAAAATCGTCGTGGAGTTCTCTAACCATATCTACATTGAAATCATTAGCCACTCGTGTTAGCGAAGTATTAGCGTCTACTTTTATTTTACTGTTTAAAAATGTAGAGGCATTGAACTGAGTAACTAGCGAACAGTGAGAATTTACAATAAACCTACCTTCCGTAGAGGTAGTATTAGTTAGCTCTATTTGTAGGTGCTGAGGTGGGATATCATAATGTCTGTGAAATGTAGTATTGGCTGCTATGGTCTTTGAAAAAAATAGGATTTTATCAGTTTCGTTTTTTGTAGGTGATGTATAAATGTTAAATGTTGTATCTACTGTAGCGTGAACATTAAAATCTACTACACTGAAATGTTGAATAAATACGAACCCAGATTTAAAACCGGCGGCAGGGTAAGTCCCTTGCTGACTAAAACTTTGAAGGCGGATATAATCACTTTCGGTATAAGGCATTTATATTTAATTAATACATTTATTTTAAATTATTTTCTTTTAATACGTTATTAACAAACATGAATTCTGCAACCAATACAAAAATGATTTCTTTAGTCCCAACAAATGGGACAGAATTTGATTTAACTTCTGGGCAAAAGGTTATCTTTGAAATCCCAGCTAACATAGCCTTAATGAAAGGTCGTGACTCATATATGGTATGGGATATAGAAAACACCTCAAGTGAAAATAGTAGACTTATGGTAAACAGTCAGGCTGGTTGTGAAGCAGTTATTTCTAGAGTTGATATTTATGCTCTCCGTGACGGCACACACATAGAAACACTTAACCACTATAACCAAATCGCAGCTATGGCTAATGAATATCTTTACGAAGATAAAACAAATCTTCAATCATTACAAGGATGTGGTAAGAAGGTCTACGCCAACGACCAGTCAGGAGTCGCTGCCTCAGGAGTCACACCAACCCTAGGCTCAGCCCACAACCCCGAAGACGCCCAGTTATCTCCAGTCAATTCAACTGACGGCACACAGGCTTATAATTTTAGAAGATTTACAGCTCCCCTTAAGTCCGGTTTCTTAGGTCGCTGGTGGGACGACGAACGCCTCTGCCCTATCCTCGCTACTGGCGGTGTCCGTGTTGAGGTTACCTTAGAAGATCCACAGGTCGCTCTCCAAGTATTAAATAACAATTTACTTAATCAAGGAGGTGCTGCCGCCAACATTACTCCAGAAGCAGCCATAGGCGAAGGTGCTGCTTGTGAGGCTACACTTGGATTCGGGGCTACAGTAGATATATCAGGCACAACAGTAGGCGATTGTGGTTTCGCAGTAGGTAACAAAATTTTAATTGACGGCAAATTAGGTGGAGCAGGGGCGGTTGTAAATCTTCACGCTGCTGATGCTATTACAAGTATTGCCCAATCCGGTGCTAATGTTACCGTTCAATTTGGGGGTGCGGGTTTCGCTGCTTCTACTGACGTTTCTATTAGGTTAGCCTCTGCCGTTAAATCCGCTAAGGTTCGTCCTTCATGGCGTGTCGTCAGTGTAGCCCCACCAGCAGATATGATAAATAGTATCTCGGGAGGCTTACAGTATGAATTTACTTCATACAACTACCACACCTCCTCACTTCTTTCAAGTGCTACACAGCACCAAGTTGAACTCAATTCAGTAGCCACAAGAGCACAGTGCATTATGTCTAGTTTCGTAAATACAGCCAACACAACAAAGTCGGGATTCAGTAGTTATTTCACAGGTGGTGTCCCAAGTGAATTGAACCTTAACAGTGTTCAGTATTTCTTAAAGAACAGACTTCAGCCAGTAAGAGCATACGACCCTAACACAACCGGACAGAGAGTAATTGCCCAGCACGAATTAGCCAAGTCTTTTGATTCAATCTCACACGAAGCCGTTGATTTAGGTAACACAGACGGTGCAAACCTTGACGTTTACACAAACAACTTTATGATTGGTCGTCAGTTAGCCAAGCGTCCTTACTATTACGATCTTAAAGAAGCCGAAGGGCAGATTCGCCTTGGCTTCTCAGCTGTAAGAACTGATAACTTTACAATTAATACATTCATTTGGAATAAATTTATTCTCAACGTCGGTGCTGGGGCCGATATCGCCGTAGTTATCTAAATACTTTAAATATATCTAAAAAAATATCTTTTTATATTCTCTACTTAAAGATTAATCACTTTTTATATATAAGAAAAAAAATGTCTTACCAAACTCTTGCCGAAATCAACTCAAACCCCCAGAACGCCCCCTTGGGCTTAGAAGAACAATACAATCTACGCATTGAAAAGGAGCAACTTTTTGCTGCTCTCACTGCTATGGACGAAAACAAAACTATTTATAAAAACAATATCCCAGCCAAATATTTTGAAATTATTACCGAACTACTCTGCCCTTATAATCAGCAACACGTAATCCCGAGCCACTTTCCTACGTGGCGTAGGGCTACTCGCGACGACCTGCTCTGCACTTGGGACGATCGCCCAGAAAAGTGGAAGAAGTGGGGGGCTAAGTTTCACCGCCATTACGTATATGAGAGAGCAACTGATTATTTTGAAGAACTACTTGAACACCTCAATTACTTGCAGTAAGTAAGTAAGTAAATACAAAAAAAGTGGTTACTTACCACAAAATTCTACGTGCGTGATAATTAGCACTAAATGGGTCGTCTTTTGTTAGACCACCAGCCTTATTTTTTATACCTGCACTTCTAGTTAAGAAGTTCTTTCTACGGTCTTTATCTCCGTGATTTTTACTAGCCCAAATACCAGTTTTATCTTTAAACTGCTCCATTTTTCTTGCTCCAAAATGGACGGTTTTTTTTCTCCCTCCTTTCTCTACTACTACCATGAGTTTCTTATCAGGACGTGTTGACTTCTCGTAATTAAATCTACCAACTTTTACCATAATGTTTTTATATATCCTTGATATATAAAAATATGCCCCCTAAAAAAATACCTAAACAATATGTGCCCAAAAGTCTTACAGCCGAAGATAAGAAAAAACAGATTAAGAGTATTAAAGAAGGTAAAGACCGTCCTAAAGTAGAGTCTTTTAAATCACAGAGAAGTAAGCACGTCATTAAATTTGAAAAGCGTTACGGTAAGAAAATTACAGACGACACCTGGATAGGTAAGAATTTACTTAGACCAGCCGGTATTAAGCAGATTCTAAAAAAAGGGGCTGGGGCTTACTATAGCAGTGGATCACGCCCTAACCAGACAGTAGCCTCATGGAGTAGGGCAAGGTTAGCTTCGTCACTGACTGGTGGAGCAGCAGCAAAAGTAGACAAAAATATATTAGAAAAATATAAAGTAAAGGAATAATTATTTTCTGTAATAACATTATTAAACTATGAGAGAATTAATTAACTTTACTTTGAACTCCCCTCAGGGCGAGGGCGAACATACCGTAGTATTTAAACAGCCATTACTTATAAAGCCAGACTCAACTATCACCGTTAACTCAGTAGTTATTAACTGGACTCCATTAACCGGTTATAAAGACGATACATTTGTTATTTTAACAGATTTACCAATTAAAACATTTCACGCCAAGGGATTCAAGGGACAGAATGGTGGTGCTGCCGAGGATAGAGTCTTTGTATTTGTCCCACCAAACCAGCCCGACCAAAGTGACGTAGACGACCCTGGTGCTGGTGTCCCAGCCCTAGCAGTAAGAAGTTACGAACCAGTGCAGCCAGTAGTTCATACTATGTTAAATAATGAATTATCAATAAACGCCATTAACTTTCAAGTAGTTGACGGGTTCTCACTAGCACCTAGAACTGATATAGACCAATTCACCGTAAACTTTACTTTATCTCACGAATGCTAATTATCTATCTAATATATATATAGATAATGAAACCTACCGTCATGAATGCTAAAAGAGATATACCAACCGTAGAGGAAATGGAGGCACTCCGTAAGGCTTGTCCAAGTATAACTAATCTAGACAAAAAAATAGACAGAGAGAAAGAGAAAAAGTCTAAGAATATTGAGGCAATATTTAATAAGAAGAAAAAGAAAAAATAATAATGTTATATATAACATTATGCTCGTAAAGGATCTTAAGAACCTAGCCAAAACTCACGGTATAAAAAGTTACTCTAAAATGAAAAAAGCAGAGTTAGAGAAAGTATTGGCTCACGCGGGGGCTATAAAAGGTAGTTATAAAATTTTTATGTTTAACTGCAATGAACAAGAAGAGCAAACCTATAACGACCATTTTAAGCAAGAAGTAATCCAAGAAATGTTTAAAATAAAGAATACTTATGGTAATAAGTTTAAAGTTTTTAGGCTCTTAGACACTGAAGACCGGCTATTAGCTTACTGTGAAAACTAATCTTTTTTTCTCCATTCTTCACAACACTTACAGTCACATTCTACTTTGAATGGATCCCCAAATTTAAATAAATGGTATATCCAATCGCATAAGATTCTACAAATCGCATTTGTATTATCCATTTTATTAATATATCTATCTATATTTATTTTATTTTAGTATTATACTAAAAAAATGACCGACATTAACAGACTCACCGATTACCAAGTAGACGACTTAGAATCTAATATGGAAATTAGAACTGAGAGGCTTGACCCAATTGTCTCCAGTGCTTACAGATACACATTCAGGATAGACTCAAGTTCATACATTGACCGCAATTCAATGCTTGTATTTAAAGCTCACAGTTCAGCTGCCGCAAATGATAACTGTAGAGCCAATTGCTTCTCAGGTTTCTTAGGAGCGATTAAAAGCGTTGAATTACAGATTGGCGACTTTCAAGTCCAGAAAATTGAAAACGTTAATCGCTGGTCAGCCCTTAACCATTTAGCTTCACGCTCACCACAGGTGCAGAATAAGAAACTATCACACTATCTTCACAACTCTTTAAAATATGAGGTTCGTAGTGTTGCTGGTGTAGCCGATAGTGAAGTCACTGGATCTATAGCCCCCGACAATACTAACTCAGGTATTAACTATGGTCGCCCAGATACTGGCGTAGGAGCAGCAATTAACTCAATGAAATTGAGCCAGACCGCCTCTAACAATCAGTCAGTTGGTATACCACTCGGTATGCTCTTGCCTATGCTTAACGACAGAGACCTCCCAGCCTTCTTATTCACAAATTACAAGGTTCATTTAACTATTGAATTTGAATCACAGTCAGGCGAATTCGCTAACGACGTTACCGATAATGGCTACGCAGGAGCAGGTAGATTAGCTGCTTCTGCCGGTAGTGTTTTATTTAGCGACGTAGAACTTTTACTAGACGAATTAATTTTACCTTCAAGAATACAGAACGCCGTATTAGAGGAAACTGTTAAGGAAGGTGGCTACCAAATCGCATTCACAAACGTTGATAACGTTAAAAAGACCGTTGTTGCAGGCACAGCCAACACTAAGCAGAGCATTGAACATAGATTAAACCTTACAAATCAAGAAGTCCATTACATTCAGTTCATGAGACAACTACCCAACGCCACTAACGTTGATAAAGTCCTCTTAGGTCAGCGTTGCGACGGCCAGACTCTTAATGAAGTTCAGTTCAATGTTAACGGGGTAGACGTTTATACTGCAGGTGCTGTAACTAATCCAGTTGAATTATACAACAACGTAACATATGTTTTAGGTCGTGATTTACAGGTAGTAAAACCACTTTACGTCAAGGATCCAGCTACTTGTGCCTCATTGCTTTCACCCCCACAAGACGGATTACTAGGCAAATACCAGCCCCTTGGACTTGACCTACGCAACGGAGAACCGGTCATTCGTGGAGGTGGTCGCTTCATAGGTGAGTATCCAATTAGAGTAATCTTCTCAAGAACTCCTAGTGCAGCCACTACCTCAACTTGGTTCAACGCTAATAACTTTGAGATTGCTGCCGTAGAAACTGGCTCCATTAACTGTGACTATTTCGTCGGCACAACTAGAGTAATGAACGCCAAAACGATGCCCAATGGGTCAATGTCTGTTCAGGTATCTAATATGTAAATTTCAATGTAAAAACAATCTATTTTTATATTATAATGAATAAATCTAAAGACGACACAAAAGATTTAAACGTATACCCTGTAATTATTGACGAGACCAATATGGATATAGTTGATAAATACCCACTACTACCAATCCCATTTTTTATGGTGATACTTGGTCGTGTGAAGGCTGGTAAATCTAATCTTTTAAATAATTTGACTTTATCGCCTAGGTTTTATGGTAATGATTTTCAAGTTAAAATTTTGATATCCCCCACACTGCACGACCCAATAAATAAAAATATGGTTGAGCATTTTGATTTTGTATTTGACGAATACAGTGAGCCTTTACTAAATGAAATAATTGATATGATTGAGAACGACGAAAACGACAATCGGTATTTACTCGTATTAGACGACGCTATTACGACTTCATTTAAACAAGCCAAAAATGGTAAGGTAGACGCATTCAGTAGTTTGGTTACTAGATATAGACACATAACAAATAACCACTCAGGTAAGGAGTCAAGATTGAGTATTATTTTGACGTTACAATATTTTAAATTTCTTACCCCAATAACTCGCACTATGGCTATGGGCTTGTGTATATGCGGAGAACTCAGTGATTTAGAACTTAAAAAAATTAGTGAAAGTTATGATTTCTTTGGTGGTAACTCTAAAAGATTTTTAAGCCTTTATAGACAATGTAGAAAAGATCCATACGACTTCTGCTTCTTGAATGTTGATAGTATGGAGATGAGACGTAACTTTGATGAAATAGTATACAGTAAAAAGGATGAAATGAAAAGACTTAGAGACAGTGAAGTTGATAATAAATCTAATGAAAAATAGAAAAATAATAAAATATAAAATTAATTTATCAATAAATGTCCGCATTACAGCAATTACTAAGTCAGCATTCAGCCGATATAAACGCTAGAATCCAGCACACAAATGATATAGATAATGAAATTAGTGACCGTAAAGCTAATACATTAGAAGAGAAATTCCAAAACGCCAAAGACTCTATAGAAGCCGTTGGTGCTGAATTAGGCACTGCCGGTGGTGCATTTCACATGGGACGTAAAGTATACACTAAATACAAACAACGTCAAGCAAGATTAGCCAAAGAAAAATCCAGCGGTGGCGATAGTGCTTCTAGTAAAAGTGCTGAACGCCCCGCAGCTGAAGGCGAAGCCGCCGAACCAGCAGCCGAACCAGTTGTAGCAGCCGACGAAGAACCCCTCGGTGGATTGAAAGTTACAGAACGCCCCCTACCAGGAGCAGAACCAGCAGCGGCCGAACCAGCAGCAGCAGCGGCAGAACCAGAGGAAAGTATGGCTAGTAGATTATCCAATTTAAGTAATGAAGGCGCTGGTGAAGTAAGAGAACGATTAACAAGCAATCCTAATTACACACGTAACCCAACAACTCAACAACAAGTAGATACAAATTCTCAACTCGCTAAAGACGAAGTTACAAGACAAGAACAAATAGAAAAATCTAAAGCCCAGTCAGCAGAAGAAGCTAAAGATCCCGAGACTCACACACAACCAAAACCCAGCGAATCTCAACCCGCACAAGACACAAGTAACCCAGCTACAGCCGAAGGTCAGCAATCTAGAGCAGCAACCGTAGAAAGTAACCAAGCCGAAGCCCCCACAGGCACCGAAGAAGCCAACCCAATGGACGCATTGAATACTAGAACTAACACACCTTTACAAGCGGGGGGTAGTGAACCAACTGCAACAGCAACTAGCGAAGCAAACGTAGGTAGTGCAGCCGAAGGGGCAGCCGAAGAAGGTGGTGCACGCTCAGCAACAGCAGCCACTACACAGGCTGGAGGTTCTACGGCAGCAGACGTAGAAGAAGGTGCTAGAGCATTCATGGATCCCACAACAGGTGCTGCTAAATCCGCTGCTAATATCGCCAGTCGTGCTGCCGATAATTCTTCAATTATAGATAAAGGTATTAACGGAGCCAAGAAGGTTGGATCAGCCATTAAGGGTGGTCTAGGTGGCGACTTAAGCGAGGGGTCAAGCATTTTACCTGAAGTAGGTGAAGCTCTTGACTTTTTGGGGCCAATTGGTGAGTTTGCCGGTTTAATTACTGGGCTTGTAGGACTCTTTGAAGGTATAGGTCATAAAAAAACCGAACCAAAAACTATTAGTGGACAGAGTGGCGGAGTCGCCCTCCAACAAGCCGGAGGTGGTATAGATACCAGCGCCCTTCTCTCTCAAGCCCCCAAGGCTCTTATGGGTGCCGTTTAAGTTATATAAAGAAATGTGTATCTATTATTATAATGAACTCTGTATTACGCCGCGAGATTTACCAATTTTACAATATGTTACCAAAAAATATAAACGTAGTCCCTGCATTTAATAGGTATACATATGACTATCTTTACAGATATGATAGCCAACCAGAAAAAATAAACATAAAAGGAGAAAGCCTCCCTAAAAAGCGTCAATTAATGACTGAATAAGTTTTAATTGTTTATTAGCTGATTCTTTCTCAGTATTCTGTATATTGATTTTTTTTTGTGTTTTATATTTTTTTTTTAACACGGAATCTAAATAGTGAATCCATAATTTTTTCTCGTATTCTAAAAATTTTATATCGTAAAAGGCTTGGTCATTAAGATATTTAGTGAGGTCGTCATTAAAATACATCATTTTTTTAATATATATAAAAAGACATTTATTTTTAAGTCCTGATAAAAAAGCTCAATAATAATTACATGAAACTATTAGAACTATTTAGTGGGACACATTCGGTAGGCATAGTAGCAAAAAAATTAAACATTGAGATAACCAGTTTAGATAGAGATTTAGGGGCTAAATCTAAACTGTATGATTATGAAAGTGAGAATCATATTATGGCCGATATAATGACTTGGGATTATAAAAAACATTTTAAACAGGGAGATTTTGATATTATTACAGCCTCCCCAGTTTGTTTATGGTGGAGTGCAATGAGAAGAGCGAAAATGACTAAAGAAAGAATTGATAAAGATATTGATTTGTATGGTAAGCCTATGGTAGATAAAGTATTTGAAATTATAGAGTATTTTAAGCCTAAATATTATTGGATTGAAAATCCTTACACTGGTTTAATGAAACACTACATTAAGAGTGATTATCCTGAATATTATGATAAAAATGTAATTGTTGATTACTGTAAATATGATCACGAAATAGGTTACCAAAAACGAACAATTTTTTGGACTAACATTTCAATAAATGGCTTAAAATGTAAAAAGGATTGTAAAAATTTTGAAAATGGACGACATAAAGTTAATATCGCATATAACACTTATGTTATTGATAATGGTAAACCGGTTTTTATATTCACAAAACAGTTAAGGGAAAAATATAGAGATTATGAGAAACACCACCAAAAAACTACTAAAAATAAATACGATAGATATAAAATACCGATTGCTTTGGTAAATGAGTTATTGACTAATTGTTGTGCTGATAAATGAAAAGATATTTTTTTATATATATTTGAGGAGGTCGCACAAATTTGAAAATAATTATTTCTGCATTTCGCCGAATTCGCCAAAAAGGCGCCTTTTATTGTAGCCTCGGTTTATGG
>Ga0209337_1002847_pt1 | contig 12314 bp, 12 predicted proteins | sample LinPmetageLP53_FD_184044 | JGI IMG/M metagenome (GOLD analysis project Ga0209337, IMG submission 184044) | Marine viral communities from the Pacific Ocean - LP-53 (SPAdes) (version 2) | ecosystem: Environmental > Aquatic > Marine > Oceanic | place: Pacific Ocean | collected 2010-02-08 | reverse complement strand
TGAGTGATGTGCTTTTAAAAACATTCCGACAATCAAATTCTTTCCCAAGATCGTTTAATATTAATGGGAACCAGGCTGACCTTAAGGTTTATGATCTTTTGGATGAAATTGAAGCTGTGGGTTTGACAACTATCTCAAAAGAATCGGACGAAATGTTTTTAAGAACAAAAGAACAGAAGCACATCACAGATATGCAAACTCCATTTTTATTTTATTTCTATAAACTACTAGCCATTGGCAAGCTGCGTACTTTGGCCAAATCAAATCTGCTAGACTTCGAGGCCCTGATCGCTCAAAACGAATCTCACAAGAAAGAACACATTGGGTTTAAAGTTGTTAAGAGAATTCAAGGGAGAATTACTCCCCTGCAAACGTTCTACTTTTTAAGTGATAAGACTTTAGATGATTTCATCGATACACAAATAAGATTCGACAGGGTATATACTTATCAAGTAATTGCTATGTATGCAATCTACGGATCAAACTATTCATATGAAACTGTTTCTTCAACAATTAATAGTTCTGGTGGAACAACTATATCTATGTATTTCGTTAACAGACCCTCTTTAAAAATTGTCGAAGTTCCATTCGCGAATCACACCCTTAGAGTCGTTGAGCCTCCACCAATCACACCAGAAATAACTTTCTACAATGAAAAGACTTCAAAGAACAAAGTAAAAATCAGGTTAGAGCATCAAGATGGAAATATCGTTAGTGAATTCTCTCCTCTTCGTGCGCCAATGAGAGTCTTCGGAGACAATCAGCAATATATCGATAAATTAAAACAATATTTTAGTTCCGAGGATATCCTGGTGACTTCCGGAAAGACATCAAGTGGTCAATATGAAATATATCGTTTAGATGAAGCTCCCAAGGATTATTCTGACTTCGAAGGGAATTTGATAGCATCAGTACAATCCGGAGTTATGTATAGCAACGGAGAGAGATCCAAAAGCGTTATGTTCACTGATTATATCAGACACCAGAAGAAATATTATTATATGTTTAGAACGCTAACACACAACTTAAATCCATCGGAAACATCAGAAATTTATCAAATTGAAATGTACGAGGACGCTGACGAGACTTTCTTACTAGTTAATATGTATAACTTTCCAGAACCAGATGTGTTTGATAATAGTATCTCAATGAGAAAATTTATTCAGATAATTCCAAATTTTGAACATACTTTAATAGAAGAATCACAATTTGACGAATATCCATCAGCAGAAGACGCTATTAAAGAATTACAACTAGGGTCTTTAAATTTGCAAGAAGGTCTGTGGACATACAAAGACAAAGAAAGTAAATATATTAAATTGAGACTTGAGTCTAAAAGCTCCGGAAGGAAATTAGACTTGAATCTACTATTTAAAATAATAAAACCATAACTATTTATTTTAGTAAAATGTAACAGGAGTACAATAATGGCTTTTCAAGATAACAGCGGCGATATCATTTTTGATGTTGTATTGACCGACGAGGGAAGGAGACGTTTAGCTAAAGGCGACGGAACTTTTAATATAACAAAATTTGCGCTTGGCGATGATGAGGTAAACTACCAACTATTCGACACAACAACCGGAAGTGCATATCAAGACCTGCAGATATTGCAAACTCCAGTATTTGAAGCGTTTACTAATAACACATCAAATATGAGTTCAATGCTCGTGAGTATCCCTAGAAACAATTTATTGTATTTGCCAATTCTTAAAATAAATGAATTGGTCGATGGAACCTCTACCAGTCTCCATGGCACAGCGAAAGCTTTTCTTGTAGCAGTTGATGGTAACACTGAGACCAATAACGGAAGTACAGTGTTGACTAGCTCGATAGCCTATAATGCTGCCGGCAAACTCAATGAAGGGATAATGTTGGGGTTTAGCACTCAAAAAAATTCAAATTATCTAAGAGTGGATGCTGGTATCGATAATAGTGCAGTTCCTCCGGAGACAAATATATCTGATCTATTTTTAGATGAAACACAATACAGTATTGAAATGGATAACCGTCTAGGTTCAATCATAGGTCGATACGGAAAAAATAGACTTTCACCATCATCGGTTGATGATGATAATATTGCCCTCTATGTTGTTTCCGCTGAAACTGATCCGGGATTCGTTTATGTCAACAGAGACATCACTACGGATGCCACACAGGTTATTGCTGGTGCGCGCTCAACTTATCTCGAATTCAGGATTGCATCCTCAATTGACTTAAGGCAATCAGATTTTCTATTTGATAGATTGGGCGGAACCTCCACTCTTCTAGACGAAGGTGGGTCTAATAGCTCTGATATTAAACACATAGATACATTAATTAAAGTAACAGGTCTTAACACTGGTTACTCGGTAGACGTACCCTTTAGATTCGTAAAACTCAACCAATAAGGAAATAAATAATGGCTTCAACTTTTAAAAACTTAAGTCCCGACGACAAAATCTCAACTAAGACGCTCCTTCATGAAGCGATCCCAATAACGGGAACGATTGTCTCTGGGACATACGCAGATAACAATATAAAGAACTATTCCCATGGAATGTTCCAGTCTGTATATGACTATCCTTATTTAAGCTCCTCAGCTAATCATATTTTTGATATAACAGTGGGATACTCAAATTCAAGTGCTCTCAGTTCTTCAAGTCCGGCTGCAGTTGCTCAACAAACAAAGAAATTTAACCTCTACAACCAGATGGCTCAAGTCCTTGTTGGGTATGATAAAACAGGATCCATTCAACAATTTGATGAAAATGGAGACTTATCAGAGGGAGACAAACTAAATGAGTGTATCTTCCTATCGTTTTCTCGACTTCTTGTTAAAGATGAGATTAAAAAAGGATCTTTCAATTTGGAATTGGGAGTTAACAGCGATTATGCAACGCCATTTACCAAGAGAATCAAAGTAGTTGACACCGCTGACGCTGCTACTTCTTTTAAAATAAACTCTCCTGTTGGAGAATACGGAATCCTTGTTGCCGACTCAACAACTGGTACAAACCTTACAAACGACACTGGTTCCTTAGCTAGTGGTGTAAAGTGCGGACTTATCTTTTATCAAGCCGGTGTTGCTGTCCTTTCGGGATCTGTATTTGACGGCGCAGCTAATGCTGCTAGCACCGCTCTGATTTGTGAGGATGGAGATGATAACACTGCATCTAAAACCCCAACAGAAAAAGACTACATTATTTTAGTTTCAACTGATGGCACAAAAAGAGTTTACGTACATGTCGATAGCGCCTCTGCTGGAGCAGTAGCAACAGGCACCGTTATGACTTCCGCTTCTGACACTGGTGCTGGAACATTGGGAGCAACAATAGCTGCTCTTGGAACCTGTATTGCTGTAAACAATAATCTCAGTACGCACAACCAAGCTACTATTTTAAATGAACTACGCGTTGCTATTGGGTTAGGAGCCGGCCATGGAGCTAAATTCACTCTGGGTGCCGCACTAACACCGGCTAATGGGGAACAGTCGATTTCAATCACACAGGCTACCACGGGCCACCTAGGAAACACAGTCGTTACTGAGTCAATAACTGCTGCCGAAATCACAATAGCTAATTTCTCCGGCGGGGGAGACAGTGGAATTTTAGCAACCTCTGTCGGTGCACCGAAGATGACATCTGGTGAGTCGAACAATTCTCTTAAATCTCTTCTAACCGGCTCTTCAATCTCCGGATCAGCAGATGCATTGAGACATCGAATTTACAACCTTAGCTTCAACAATACAGTAGAATTGAATTCAACAATCTACTTCTGTCGGATTAACCATAACGAATATAACTATTCCTCCAATCCAACTTATCTTTCCTCAAGTCAAATAAGAGTTAAGACTAACAGTACAGACAACCCTGTATCGTATGTTACAACTGTCGGACTCTATTCCGCAGACAATCAGCTTCTCGCTGTTGGAAAGCTTTCAGAGCCTTTGAGAAAAGATCCCACTTTAGAATACACATTACGCGCAAGACTAGATTACTAACATGGCACATAAGAAATTCGGACCCAATGATATATTTATCAACAGGGTGAAGATGCACCCTGAATGGGATTTCTTTATCTACAATTCTGAGGTTTACATAAATAACTCTCAGAACATATCCGGACTTTTGACGGGTGATTTTTATAAGAATGTTCCGAATGGATATTTAAGTCTTTATGAATACAACTTGGATCGCGCCGGTAAGTTCATTTATCCGTTTGTAATCAAGCAAGGCCATAGAATTCGTTTCCGCAACGAAACTAAGAATTTAACCGGAGAAAGGAAAAATGCCATCGATACTTGGGGTTCTTTACTTGCCGGAGCCGAAATTACAAGTTCATACAAGATGTCTGCTTCGATAACGAGACAATTTTTAACATCTACTGCTATCAAGACTGGGGTCATTAAGAATACCTGCCGTAAATATCAAGTAACAAATCCTTCATTTTCGGATTCTCTAGTGGATAACCTAACAACAACCCCGCTACAGGATATTTTCGCAAACACAGTTAATATGATTAACGTTCCTTCAGTATTCTATGGATCATCAATTAAAAAGGGAACTGTTGACTTAAATTACTACGTGACAGGGACACTGGTTGCCACCGCGAAAGATGAAAATCAAAATGGCCAATTGTACTGCACGTTTGGTACTGCATCAGTATCCGGATCTCTTGTAGGACACGTTCTATATGACGAAGGGATTATATTCTTTCCGAAAGCTTATGCTAGTACTGTCGCCCCTTTAGCTGACATACCAATCAAACATGGTGGAGCACTATCCCTTGCCGTCAGTTCATCATGGCAATTCTTCGGAGCAGGTGCAACAGATGGCATAACTCATGATATAACCCACGCTTCTGCAAGCTATTCAATCAATTTCGAAGGAACAACATACAAAAACACAATGACGATGTTCTGTCACGCAGACAAAGGCGAATTTAATTATTCCAACAATCCAACTTTTAAAAATATTGAACAATCCTCAAGCATTGTAGGCTTTACATCTGGCGACTATTCATATTCAGATAAGGAGACCGATATCAAAAATATTGCTTCATCTTCATTTCATAAAGGAGAGGACGAATTTAGAAAAGTAACATACATCTCAAAGGTTGGAATCTATGATGAAAATGACAATCTTCTTATGACCGTTGATTTGGCGAGACCATACAAGAAAGAAGAAGATGATGATCTTACGTTTAAAATAAAATATGATTTGTTATAAAAAGACTTGACAAGTTAAGAAATATATGTTATAATAGAATAAGGAGTTTTTATGATATTGGGATTAGACCTAAGTACTAGCAGAGTTGGTCTCGCTGTGTTAAAAGAGAATGGAGATTTAACTTTCTGTGATAATATTAAAATGGATTCTAAATCTACGCTCGAAGCAAGATGCTTAAATTTAGAAGAATATATAACAAAGCTGCCTTATGAATTTAAACATGTTTTCATCGAGGCACCATTTATGATGTTCTCCAGCGGAAAAACTACTGCAAACACAATGGCAAAACTGCAAAGATTCAATGGGATGTGTTCATACATGGTGATAAAGAGTTTAAGTATCCATCCTACTCTAATTCCTGCCAATAAAGCACGAAAATTGGTAGGTATCGTAACAAAGAGGGGTACTTGTACCAAGACGAGAGTCATTAACTTCATAGATGCCAAATACAGCAACTTTCAGGTGTATTATACAAGGCACGGAAATCCCAAGCCAGGGACAGATGATATGGCAGATGCAATTGTCATTGCTCTTTCTGGTATACAAATGGAGAAAATAAACAATGAGTAAGAAAGAAAAGAAAGATAATGTTAAACTTATAGATAAACAAGAGCAGAAGATTGAACCACCAAAGAAGTTTAAAGTTGTTTTACATAATGATGACTTCACACCAATGGAATTCGTATCGGATATGCTACAGCAAATTTTTCACATGGCATCAGACACAGCAATGGCTATAACCTTGAATATTCACAACAAAGGAAAAGGAATTGCAGGTGTATATTCAAAAGAAATAGCAGAAACTAAAGCCCACATTGCAAATGAGACCGCTAGAAATTATGGTCATCCATTGCGAGCAGAGTTCGAACCAGAATAAAAAATATTAATATTTGACAAGTTATGCCTTCCGTGATATAATATAAACATCGGAGAAAACATGGAAGAAAAATTAAGAATTGTAAGAGAAGTTTTAGGAGATTGTCGGAGATCTTCAAATGAATTTCTATTTCATTGCCCCTATTGTGAACACCACAAGAAGAAGATGTCTATTAACTTTGCATTAAATGCTTGGAAATGCTGGGTTTGTGATGTTAGAGGAAAAAACATATACCGAATAATTAGGAAATTTGGCAATTATCAACAGAGGCAAAAGTGGATTGAACTAGATGGACGTCTAGATCTCTCAGAGTTTGATAAAATGTTCATGGAGATGAACGACATCGAGGAGGAGCAAACAACAGATCTTCCTCCGGAATTCATCTCCCTGTGTAACAAACTCTTACCGAGACACTCACAGTCCCCTAAAAGGTACCTGACTAGCAGAGGGATAACCAAAGAGGATATTTTATTTTGGAAAGTTGGATACTGTAAAGAGGGAAGATATGGAGGAAGGATCATCATCCCTTCGTTCAATAACAGTGGAGATTGTAATTATTTTATCTCACGGTCATATGTTGGCCACCGGATGAAATACCTTAACCCACCAGTTGAAAAGGATATTATATTCAATGAACTGTATATTGATTGGGATGAGCCCATTACAATTGTAGAGGGGGTTTTTGATGCTATGGTCGCCGGCATTAATTCAGTACCTATCATGGGTTCGACGCTTAGAGAGGAGTCTAAGCTATTTCAAGCCATTGTGATAAACGATACTCCGGTATATTTGGCACTGGATGCCGATGCTCGAAAAAAGCAAGAATATCTTATTAAATTATTTAAAAGATATGATGTTGATATGAAAATAATAAATACAGAAAATTGCGAAGATGTTGGCTCTATGTCACGAAACGAATTTCAAAATAGAAAAAGAACAGCCATAGAGCCTGACTTAGATGAAATTTTATTTTTAAGGAAATTAAGAAATTTATAAAACCATCAATGCCGTAAAAAATAAAATTACAATAATTGAAATTACTGCTGGCATCCATAATTCATCGCTGCCAAACCTTTCAACACTTTCAACGTATCCAACTTTTGCTTGGATACTCAACCATGCTACCAACACCCCCGCCAATATAATAAGCCACAACACATCCTATCCCCCTTTTAAAATAAATAGAAAAAAATACTTGACAAACACTAAAATCGTGATATAATACATATACAACGGAGGAAACATGCAAGACTATTGGGATCAAAAATTCGATCAACTTAACAAAAAACACTGGAACGGGACACTTAAGAAGATACCGGTTATACCTATAACCCTGGACGACACATGGGGAGAATACTATCACCCCACGAGTAGCTTTCCAAGTACAGAGCAAGAGATCTATATAAATTCAGAAATGACGACTTATCAAAGAGAAAATGTACTTCTTCATGAAATGTGTCACCACTTTATTTATGAGACACATGGTGATGACTTTTACCATCACCATCACAAACTTTGGAGACAAGAAATGAAAAGGGTTGGATTCAAAGGGAAAATTACAAGATTCTACGGTCGATTTAAGACCAAAGAGGGAGAATGAAAAAAGAGATGGTTGATCATCCTGATCACTATAACAAAGGAAAAATAGAAGTCATAGATTTTATAAAAGATCTAGGAATGGCAAAAGACTTTTGCATCGGAAACGCAATCAAGTATATAGCCAGATACAAACACAAACAAAACCCAACAGAAGATATCAAGAAAGCAATTTGGTATCTTCAATACTTAATCGAAATTTTACAATCGGAGGAAAAATGATTAAAATAGCGCATATATCAGACACACACATACGGAATCTTAAATATCATTATGAATATAAGATGGCATTCAAAGATATGTATAAAAAACTTAGAAAGATGTCTCCGGACATTATCGTACATACTGGTGACCTTGCTCACACAAAGACACAACTCTCGCCAGAATTCTTTCAAATGTGTTCATCTTTTCTTCATAATCTCGGAGAGATTGCTCCAACTTATATAATATTGGGAAATCACGATGGCAACCTTAAGAATAATACGCGACAAGATGCTATCACGCCAATCGTTGAGGCATTGCAGCATTCTAATCTTCATCTACTTAAAAACTCCGGAGAAATAGAACCCATACCGGGCTTAACATTGAATGTTCTATCGGTATTCGATCGAGACCAATGGAAGAAGCCTAGTGATGATAGCAAGATAAACATTGCTCTTTATCATGGATCTATTCACGGATGTCAAACATCTCAAGGTTGGGTAATGGATGAGGGAGAGGACTCTGTCGACATCTTTAATGATTTTGATTATGGTCTTCTAGGAGACATCCACAAACCCCAAGCAATGGATAGAGAAGGACGAGTGCGCTATGCGGGCTCCACAATTCAACAAAATTTTGGAGAGTCTATAAATAAAGGCTTCTTAATGTGGAACATTACTGACAAGGAAATCTTTAACGTACAACATGTAACTGTGCTGAATCCTCGTCCGTTTATAACCATTAATCTTAATAATGATGGAACTTTTCCCAATGCAAATATTCCAAAGGGGTGCCGCCTACGTATCAAAGCGCATTCAAATATTTCACCTATTAGATTAAAAATGGCGTGTGATTTAGCAAATGCCAAGTGGTCCCCAACTTCTGTGTCTTTTATGAACGACGGAACGAATAATGCTTCGTCAACTTCTTTAATTGGAAAAGCAGTAAGATCAGAGAATTTGCGTGACCTTGTAATACAAGAGAAATATATTCGCGCTTATTGCAAAGATCTAGATCTCAAAGATGAGGTTATGGATAAAATCTTAGAGTTAAACAAAAATTATAATAAACAGATCGAAGAATCAGAGGAGGTATCTAGAAATGTTATTTGGAAAATTAAAGAAATTGAGTGGGATAACCTCTTCAACTACGGTGAGAAAAATAAGATTAATTTTGAAAAGCTATCCGGACTTGTCGGAATCTTCGGTAAGAATTATTCAGGAAAGTCTTCTATTATCGACAGTGTGCTATATAGCATTTTTAACACAACTTCTAAAGGAGAGCGGAAAAACGTCCACATAATTAATCAAAATAAAGATTATGCCAAGTGTAAGATAAGTCTCCAAGCTGGTCATGATGAATTTAAAATAATTCGTAATCTTAACAAATACACCAAGAAATCTCGTGGTGGAGAAACAATCGAAGCAAAAGTGGATTTGGACTTTTCAAAGATTACAGGTGGTGTAACAGAGTCTCTCAATGGTACGACTCGCAATGAAAGCGATGCAAACATTCGCAAACGTTTTGGAAACATTGACGACTTCTTTTTAACTTCTATGTCCACTCAGATGGATTCGATGGCTTTTCTTAGAGAAGGCTCCACAAAGAGAAAGGAGATTGTTGCTAAATTCCTAGATCTCCAAATCTTTGACCAGAAGCACAAACTTGCTAAAAAGGAAGCCACAGAGATCCGCGCAGTTATAAAACGAATGGAGTCAAAGAAGTTTAACCAAAGGATTCAGAAAAAGTCCGATCTCTTAGAAGATATCCGAAGAGACATTGATGAACAGATTGATAAATGCAAAGTATATAACAATAGTGTTGAAAGGTTCGATGGAGAGCTTGCGGCGATTAACGATTTAATCTCTTCAATTCCTGCGGAGATTATAAATATCGATTCTGTTTTAGCAGAAATAAAAGTTAAATCTCGAGAGAAATCCCAAATTCTTAAGGATAATTTAGAGATTTTAACCAAAATCCAAAAGGACCAAGAATTTGTTGCAAATTACGCAAAGTTTCTGGAGGGTTGTGACTTAGATAGGTTGACACACCTTAAAGATGATCACACTCAAATTCTTATGGAAAAGCGGCAAGTTTTGGGGCAAACAAAGCAATCTGAGACTAAGATCAAGAGTCAAACCAAAAAGCTGAAACTTTTAGATGGGATACCATGCGGAGATAAGTTTAAAACATGCAAATTTATTTGCGATGCTAATAAAGCCAAAGACTCATTGCCAGAAACCAAAGAAGAGCTAGCAAATTTCCGTTCTGAGTTAGAATACATTCAATCTCGTGCTGATTTTATAGATATCGCGGAGATTACAAAACAAATCGATATCTATAAAACAACCCAAGAAAAGAAGCAGAAAGCTGATCGTTCATTGGAAAGAAATCACCTGTACCTCGATCAGAATAAAACAAAGGTTCAATTGCTAAAAAATCAATTGGATTCTCTATCAAAAAAGAAAAAGCAATACGATGAAAATCGTGAAGCCATTGAGAACAAGGAAACTTTATTTAAAGAACAATCTGCTCTTACAAAAAAGAAATCCAAAATTCAATCGGATCTAGATAAGTGCAACAGCCTCACTCAAGAATATCTTATTGAGGAAGCAACGGCAAAGCAAGTCATTAAATCTCTTCATGAAGAAAAAAATGAATTCAAAGAGATGCAAGAAGAATGGATCGCTTATGATACATTTATAAATTGTATGCATCCCAATGGAATTTCGTATGAGATCATCCAACAAAAGCTTCCTGTTATTAATGGAGAGATTGCCAAGATTCTTGCTAACATTGTTGAGTTCGAAGTGTTCTTTGAGAATGATGCCAAGAAACTGGAACTGTATATCAAACATCCAAACTATAGCAAACGACCTTTGTCTATGGGATCAGGTGCTGAGAAAACGATTGCCTCAATGGCTATTCGCCTTGCGATGATTGCGATAACGAATTTGCCAAAATCGGAATTGTTTATTCTTGATGAACCGGCAACCGCATTGGATCAAGAACATATGGAAGGATTTGTTAGGCTGCTTGGAATGATAAAAAATCAATTCAAGACAGTTCTGATCATCTCTCACCTTGATCATCTAAAAGATGTTGTTGATATGACCATTGATATTGATAAAGTTGATGGCTATGCCAAAGTAGATATTTAGTCAATAAGAACCTATTTAGTGTAAAAGCTAAATAGGTTTTTTATTTGGAGAATATAATGAAAAAAGAAAATACAGAATGTCAAGGAGTTAACGATCGGGGCCTTCCAAAATATGGAGTTCTCGACCAGTTCCAACAGAAGGTTATAAGCCGCAAATTGTTGGTATTTATTGCCGCTACATGTTTGATGATTTGGTCAACACTTGACCCTGAGACATGGGCGATGATTGCTGCGATGTATATCGGCGGACAATCTGTTATCGATGTCGCAAAAGTTTGGAAAGGTATGTAGGTGTGAAATTAACAACTGAATTATTAAAAAAAATAATTAAAGAAGAATTGCAAAAAGTGAATGAAATGCAAGTAGAACTTGGACTTGGTCACAAATTCACCAATCATGAATTATATGAATTTGTTAAAAGTTTCATAATGAAAAACCCAATACTAAAACATGGTACAACGAAATATTACGAAGCAGAGCAAATATTAAAAATACTAGCCAATGCTATTCGCAATGCTGTACGGCACAAAGAAGGTCGTCTTGATGGAGACGAATATATTCCCGGGACAACTCCGGAAGATACGGAACACATGCGAGAAGAGCAAGGAAAACTCAAAATGATGGAACGTGTACTACTTCAAGCAATGGGCCGCTCAACCGGCAAATCTTGGCGCAGAGGCAGATCAGAAGATTTTAGAGACGCTGCGGCTAAATTTAAAGATTTGCCGGAAGATGAAAAGCCATGGTGGGCAAGAAAAGGATGAGTTGCTGATGCCAAGTTTAATACTCCAATGGAAGAAGATAAAGGCTTGGTGCGCCGCGCACTGGAAGTGGCTTGTATTTAGTGTGGCTTCTTTATTTGCTTTAGTTTTTGGTTATTCCAAGTCTAGAGAGTTTAAGATAACAGGACAACTTGCCAAAAAGAACTTCGACAAAGAAAGAAAAATTATTGAGAACTCCGGAAAAGAATTGATTGCGGATCATGTTGAGGCCCATGAGGCCCATAACAAGGCCCATGAAGAAAATGTTTTATCTTTTGAGAAAAAGAAGAAAGAATTGAGAAAAGAAAAATTGAGACGTCTGTTGGATAAACCAGAAGCAGACCCCAAAGAAATTTCCGACTTTTTAGACGAAATGGGGATAGATGAAGAATGAAATTAGAAATCTCACAATTAGTAACAATCGGAACAGTTATCGCTGTTCTCGCAGGGTTTTATTACACAACCCAACATCGGCTTGATCACTTGGAAGAAGAGGTCGAGAGCCTTAG
>Ga0209337_1002844_pt1 | contig 12329 bp, 23 predicted proteins | sample LinPmetageLP53_FD_184044 | JGI IMG/M metagenome (GOLD analysis project Ga0209337, IMG submission 184044) | Marine viral communities from the Pacific Ocean - LP-53 (SPAdes) (version 2) | ecosystem: Environmental > Aquatic > Marine > Oceanic | place: Pacific Ocean | collected 2010-02-08 | reverse complement strand
ATCCCAACATAGAAACCACGTGGGGCGAGTGGCTAACTGAGTCAAGTGAACCCCATATCCTTGCCGCCGTTTTCCCTGAATATGCCCTATGCCCCCCTGAACCGTTCTCCGTGGTTGACTACACCGCTTTTGACAAGTGGGTCCGGGTTCAAGAGCTGGCCAGCGATCACGCGGGTCGTTCTATCTATTTCGATTCGATCAACCCCGGTCGATTCAATTTCTACTGGTCCGATTCGGACTAACCCCTACAAGCCAACAACCAACAAGGACAAAGCTATGAAAGAGAAAAAACCTAGCGGGTCAAATCCGGATTCTGAATCCTCAGAAAGTGATTCGGGTCGGGACGATTCAGGTCAGATCGCTGCGATATCGTTTCACTTAAACTTTCCAGTTTTTTTATTAAACCACTACTTAGGAGGTAGAGATGTCTAAATGTTTATGCGGTGCCTATGATTGCGGTGCCTGTTACCCCGCGACGTATAGGGCATATATTGCTCAAGAAAATGGCGAGATTGAAGAGGGTGAAGAGTATCAAGAACCCGAAGAAGATGAGGACGTGGTTCGTTCTGAGAGATCGGGGAGGGAGCGATGAGCAAGGATCTTAAGTTAAGGTACGTCCCTAAGTACAAGCGAGAATTGGGCGAGGGCATAACAAGAGAAGCAATCTTCCGCTCAATCGACCAAATGCACCGCGCCGGACTAATCGATAGGGCGCAGGCGAACACAATCGCCGATTGCGTTTGGATTGCGCAGTCCGAGCTAAGGGCCGAGAGGAGCGGGTCACAATGAAAGGTAGAAAACGACGCGGGTCAACCACGATCTCGCATCCCGAGTATGGGCACGTTGAGTGGGTCGATACGAATGATTCGGGTACTCGGATTCAAATCCGATATTGGGATCCTCGTGACGGAGGTTTTATTAAGCAGTGGGTCGACTGGACCCTACCAAGGAAAGAGAGCTAACTATGTTGTTAAAATTTGCAGGACTACGGGAAGAACCAAGGAAAGGCCGCTCTTTTGATGTTTGGGTTGATGCAGCTTCTATAAGAACAGTTCGTCACAAAGAACGAGAGTTCTACGTATCAAGCCGACCAGAAGATAAAATAAACTGTATTTTTCTCGGGTTTCAGGATGGTTACTTATTTTTGTGCCCTGAAATGCACCCGCTAGAAAGTATGGAAGAACTTGTTAAGTTAATTAACCAAGCAAAAAGAAAGAGCTAACCATGACAAAAAGAAAATGCAGCCATTGCGGTGCCACGGGTCACAACATCACTACGTGCCCTGTCTTGAAACAAGAGCGAGCGAATGCCCATGTGCTTGAGGACTTGCGAAGCGACTGGAGAAAGGAGCGCCGAGAGCGGGAACGGCTAGAACAAACATGGGCTCTGGTTGAGCTGGTCAACACCATGGCTACGGATATGGGCGTTACTCTCTATCTGGACGTTGATATTCACGGCGGCGTCTACACTGAAACGTCGGGACACCTACACCTCGAAGACGCTGCGGCGGTTCACGCGTTTATGGGCGCGATTGAGCAGGTAAGGAAGAGCAATGATTGAGCTATTATGTGACGAATATAAGACGTGGCAAGAAGATCCTATCTGCCAAGTTTGCGACAATAGCGTGATGGAGCTGGCGGAAGATGCGGAGAATCGGGAGCTGTGCCCTAGCCCCCGAGCAGAACTATCGGCGTGTAACAATTGCGGCACTACGTACATAGACACGATTAACATTCGGGTTCAGTGGATGCCTGCCAAATACCTGTACGATAGGGAGCCGTTTAAAACGCGACTTTACTTTGAGACGGTTGACGGTAACAGCCTAGAGTTGTCAACCGTGTCTTGGGGCGGCGTCGACGCTGACATTGTCGCGTGGCCCGACGAGAGCCTAGCTGGTCTGGTCAATAAGTTTTTCGGCGAAGAGGTGTTTGAGTCAATGCTTCAGGATTACGTTAACGGCATGAAGAAAGACGGAGCACCCGTAAAAGTTGAAGGCTTAGGCCAACACATGATCCCAGAGACACTAGGGTTTTTCCGCGCCATTGAAATCTGATTTACAGCCCCATGCTTTATTGTTACGTTGAATCTCAATTTTAATGAGGCGCTGCGCGGCGCTGGGGAAAATTTTAATGCAAGAGCTAACCAACCATGTCGTGGAATATCTAAAAACCTATGTGCCGGAGTTCGGGTCGGACCCAATACTAGCAAGGACGCTGTTAAATGCACTGGTAGCCGCCTACCCGGAGGGTCGGGTCATATCAAGTGACGGGAGCCTCTACTTATTCGACGGTGCTGTCTGGAACCGCATAGAGCACAACACCTTAATATCAATGGCACTGCTATTTGACGGCCTATGGCTCGATCTGGACAAACCCAAGAGATTGACGGTGGGATTAGCTAAGGCGCAATCTGTTGCAAGCACCACCCTGCTGATTCATGACATATTAAAGAAGAAGCATTTTGAGACGGTGCCCCTTGGCGTTGCAGGCAAAGAGGGATTCTGGACTGCGACGGAAGACGGTATCGAGATGCTGGAGCACAGTCCTGATAACCTTTGCACCTGGTCTTATGACTTCGCTATCGATGACAAGAACAAGCCCAATAACTGGTATAAGTTCTTGTGGTCTTTATGGCGGGACGACCCTGACGTTAGCGGCAAGGTCGATGCACTTCAAGAGTGGATGGGCTGCTGTCTAATTGGGCGCAGTACGTCTTTTGCCCGGTGCTTGCTGCTTGTCGGAAAGGGCGGCAACGGCAAGTCCGTGCTCATGGATGCGATAGCGGCTTGTTGGCCAGAGGAGCAGGTCTCAAGCGCCAGCCCTAAAAGGTGGGACCATGACTATACCCTTGCAAGCTTGCGGGATAGTCGTCTGAACATCTGTGCTGAGTTACCAGAGTACAATGCCCTGGAGTCTAGCGATATGTTTAAGAGCGTAATCGCCGGTGACCGTTGCGCGGGTCGACTGCCTTACCAGCCCCCGTTCAGCTTTGTACCTCGTGCAGGTCATATCTTTTCTGCGAATGCTCTGCCCTCAATCGGGTCGGGTGATTACTCTGACGGGTTCTTCCGGCGGTTTCTCATCATGAGCTTTAACCGCTCATTCACGAATGACTACGCACTTGAGCGCAGAAGTCAGGACGAGATCCTGGGTGAGCTAAGAGAAGAGCAGGCGTCGATTGTCTATTGGGCACTGGAAGGTGCAGTTAGGCTTGCCCAGCGTGGCGCGTTTACTCTTCCCGAATCCCATCGTGAGACAATAGCTCAGTGGCATTCAGATAGTGATCCCGTTAAAGACTTTACAGAAGCTTGCTGCACGATGGGCGACAGTACGCTCTCCGATTTGTTTGCGGATTTTAAGGACTTCTGCTCGGCAACAGGGAGGCGGCACGGGTCATCAAGGGGGCTGGCAAAACGGCTCCGGTTGCTCGGCTACACTCACGCGAGAAGAACAACCGGGACGCATTTTAACCTACAGGCCAAGGCCCGATCTTCCTGGTCAGACTGCCCCATCGAGGTCTTCTAACCACGCACCGCAAGGGATGCCGCAGGCTTTCTCAAACTTAACCGCCAAGGGGAGGCTCGGTGTAAAGCTTCCCTTGAGCAGCCTGCACATATGTTGCGGAGTGATAGAGATATCGTCGCAAAGTGAGTGCTGTGTCTTCTCTTCCCCATCAAGCCAATACTTTAAAAGCTTAACCCCTCTATTTGGTAACTTCGATAACTTTCTTTTCGGCATAACCTAACCTCTCAATCAATTCTTTAGCTTCTAAAAACCCGTTGCAGACCGCAGCATACCAGCCACGCTCTCTCAATGCTTCCAACCAATACTTCTGCTCGTCACTTACTCGACCGCCTTTTTGGCGCTTAAGCTCAATCGCGCAACCGTTATATCTCGTGACTTCCCCGTCTGCCGTGAGCGTACAGTGATCGAAGACCAAGCAGTCACTAACCCCCTTCTTGAGCCCCTCGGCACGGAGCCTGGCCCCTTTGATTTGGGCGCGTTTTCCGTAGCCACCGTGCCCTTCGTTAGGGACGTGACACCAGAGCAATTTGAGACTGTCGAGATACTTGGCAAGCTGCACTTGCTCGTCTCTTTCGAGCGGCACGTCGGGCTTTGCTCGCTTTTTCCTTTTCTGACCTGCACCCTTCCACGCTTCATCAAAACTACCTGAATCCTTTTGCTTTCGTTTATAAAAATTGCCGATCGCTTGCTCGATGCGCTTGCGGTGTTCGTCTGACATTGACAACTCCAAGAAATCAGTTTAAATTAAGACTGATCCTTGGCTTCGTCCTTGTTGTCATTGGTTAGCTCGAAGAGGCTTGGGTGTAAAAACCCCGGCCTCTTTTTCTTTAGCTACTCTCCTGGTTGCCACATCGAGGCATGCATGTCGGCCTCAGTCATGCCGTCATCCTCCTCCTCTTCGTCATCGTTGTCGCAGTCAGGATCATCGGCGTTGCTTCGCATCTCATCCTGCTCATCTTGATACTTCCGGTCTGCTTCATCGTGAGGATTGACACTCGTAGTGCCCCTGTGTCCAAAGCTTCGCATGTCAGGATTCATCTCATTGTGTCTGTCACTTCTGCTCATTGTTAGCTCCTTGGCTTAATGGTAACGCGAGATAGACCATACGATCTTCTCGACTTCTGATTGCCCTAATGGCGGGCGGCATTTGTTTTCATTGATTGATAACAACAACGCCGAAACCTCGTCAGCCGTGTGGCCCCTCTTAAAGAGCCGACCGCACAAGCTTGATAGTGCGTTGTTTCTATAATCATCAATCACCGGGATGTCGTCAAAATTCCCGGCCTCGACCGCAGGCATAGGGACCGCCGGTGCTCTTGGTTTCTCTTCGGTCACTATCTTGTACAACCACGGGGGAAACTTTTGCAGCTTGAACCTAGTAGGGCAGCGGTCAAAGGCGTACCTGCTGCCGGAAGCGTGGAGGGACGGCGGCAGGATGACGTGCCCACCTTTTGATCGGAGATCAAGGCCAGGCTTAAATCCAACCAAGTTTTTCACGTCCACACCTTGGAAAAAAAGATGCCACCCGCCACCGCCTGTTCGTGCTCTAGGCGTCTTCTTAAAATACCCAGCCTTATCCCCGTCTAAAAGACTTGTGAGGCTTTGACGGCCTTTCTCGCCGTCCACGTCGAGGACTGTGATGCTGCCGCAAGCTAGGGCAAGGTTGTAGTTAGGGTTGTCAGCAAACCACGCATCAACCTGCCCCGCATCAAGGCTCGCGTCTTTCCAGCCCCGCCGCGTTGCGGGGTGCTTGCCGGGGGAAGAGCACTCTGATCCTTCGCGGCAAGTACACCCAGCGCCTTTTATAACCCCATGCGCCGGGAAGATAGGCCAGCCATTGCGCGTGAACCAGAGTGCCCAATTTTTCACTACTCAAACCCAGCCATTTCATCACTCGGCGGAGGAGGAGCATCGGCGCTGCAACTAACCATGTGGGCAGGGGCTAGGCTGTCAGGGTACTGACCACGGGAGACCTGCTTGAATATTTCACGGAGCCCCGCCTGCATCGCTTCGGTAAATTGGAGAGGGTCTTCTATGTTCAAGTGATTCAGTAGCTGGGCATCCGTAATGCCTGCTTCCGCGAACGACTTCGCAACTTTAGCCATAGCTTTCTTGTTTGCCGCAGCAGTCCGAAGCTTCTTGGGCTTGGCCGCTGGGGGCAACAGTACAGCCTTCACTTCCTCCGGTGCTGCCTTCTGCATGACTACCGGCTCATTATTGTAATCCATCACTTCTTCGCGGGGCATAATTCCCCGCAATGCGTCGGCAAAAGCATCGCGGCAAGCGAAGCCCCGTGCCCGCATCTGCAACATACGCTCAGGGTATTGTGACCACGGGCCTTTGTTTCCCCACAAACTTGCCCGCTTCGCCTGATCGACACTGAATGTCCTAACGGTCTCAATTACCTCATCCCCGGCCCGCCGCTTAACGCAGCAATGCGCTGTTGCTTGCGGTGTCCCGTTGTCCTCCAGCCACTCAGTGATGCCTGCGAAATTGGGGTGACTCTGACAGACAGCGAGAAGACCATCTCCCCAGACGGTGGGCTTGCCCCGGATGACTGCTATATTCTGGAGAGACTGCATAGGGCTCAAGCCTAAGTCTGCTCCCATTATTACCGTCGCAACAATGTCGTCCGGCTTACCCTGGTATGCCTGCGGGATAGCCTGTGTACGTGACACCATTTCCGCGAAACGTGTTAACTCGTCGAAACTGTTTGGGTTGAATTGTGCTAGTGCGCTCATCTTATATCTCCAGGGTCTTAAAATTGGTGCTAACGCGGCGCTTGCCGTTCTTATCTGCTCCGAATGTGAATTTAGCGCCGTCGCAAAAGTCTATGCCGCGATGCTCGCCGATAGCCGCAATAAAAGAATTCTCAATTTCCTTTTTGCGCTTAGTCATTTCCTTGATCTGCGGCACGAGCTTCTTCAGCTCTTTAGCCAGATCCACCTGATCATCAGTGCAGTCGAGCATCTCGTGATGAGCCTGCGCTAAACGAGCAAGATTCTTACGGCACCCATCAGTTGGGTCGGACGGCGGCATCTCGTCGCCATCAACGTACCGCTTCCAAAACTCAATGCCGGACTTAACAAGATAATCAAACCGCTCGGGGTCGGCATTCACTACATAAATCTCCGGGAAGTCGGTACTGCTAAAGTGAACAGCTAGAATACATGCTGGAGACTTCGTTATGCCACAGTGCCAAATACACTGATCGCGGTATCCCGGATGGACGTCATCTGTCCACTCCTCCCCGTAGAGTTCGCGGTCTGCTCGGTAGCCAAGCTTGGTTTCAACGCAGTACAGCGGCTTGCTGTGCCGATTTGACTCAACGGCAATAAAATCAGGCGTGTCCCTAAACCGGACACCATCAATCTCTTCGGTGTATGTTTTCCCCGGCTTCAAGACGACTTCGATCCCGTGATGTTGCAACTTACGGTGTACCATTTTCCCTAGCGCCTCTTCCATCAGAAGACCTATTTCCATATAGGTACTTGAAACATCCCTCTCTTCGCCCTTCTTAGAAATCTGAACGTCGTGTGGACCCCTGAACGTACATGTTCCCACGATAGACTTGATATCAGAAGAACCTATACAATTGCGCCTCGACCAATACTCTAGCCATGCCGTCTGTTCATCCGTCTTAACTGCTTCCATAATTTTCTCCTAAATGATTAGCTTGTGTTGATACTAAGTGTAATGAATGCTAACGTCAACTTTATTCCACATATATGACAAAAACATTAGGAGATAATCATGGGTAAGCAGCGATGGGAAAAAGTAGCGGCTCTCTGGAAGAGCAAGAAATCAGGCGTGTTAACAGGGCAGCTTGAGGGCGTCCTGGGTGTGATGTTGAACGGTCGTCGGGTTATCCTGCAAGAGAATGATAAAAAAGAGGGCGAAAATCATCCCGACTTCTTTTTAAGTCTTGCACCCGACGACGACGAGCAAGGTCAGGGCGGTGGCAACGGTGGCGGTAATGGCGGCGGCGGCCAGAGCTGGTAAGAGCCCAAGTGGACCACTTGAGCACTGGGGTAATTATTGCCATCGTTGGAATAGCCTCAGTGCCCCTTCTGTTAGTGCTAAGGGCAAAGGCAGCAACGCGGGCCCTAAATAGACGCATTGCGTCAGAACTAAACCGGGCAAAAGTTTGGAACAAGGACCGAAAAATCTAGGGCTATCCCTCGGCAGCCTATTTTCAGGCATCGGCGGGATGGACCTTGGCCTCGAAGCTGCGGGGATTGGTAAGACGATCTGGCAGGTAGAGAAAGATCCTTATGCTAGGCGAGTGTTACAAAGGCACTGGCCCGACGTGCAGAGGTTTGATGATGTCAAAGCAGTTGGAGCTTCTAGTCTCAGACGAGCACACGTCATCCACGGTGGCTTTCCCTGCACTGATACAAGTGTATCGGGACAGGTTGTTAGGGACCAAGCTGGGCTGGATGGGGCACATAGCTCCCTTTGGTGGGAGATGCTGCGAATTTGTGGCGAGTTACTGCCCGAGTTTATTATCGTGGAGAACCCCCCAGGACTCATTACTAACCGAAACGGAATTGGCAGAGTGCTCAGTGGTCTTTCCGATATCGGCTACAATGCGCGGTACGACACTCTGTCGAGTTCAGCCTGCGGTGCCCCGCACGTTAGGTTTAGAGTTTTTGTCATTGCACAAAGAGTCGTTCCCGACCCTGACGGCAAGAGATTACCGAAGCGGGAAGGGCTGGAAACCAACTGGGCATACGCCACAACTCCCGGAAGTGCTCGGTGGTTTAGTGAACCCGACGTGGGCAGAGTGGCTAGGGGGGTTCCCAATAGGGTGGACCGAATGCGATGCCTTGGAAACGCCATAACGCCCGCCGTTGCTTACCAAGTTGGACTCGCCCTTAGAACAATGATAGAATGCACTGCCCCGTCCGTAGCAACGTGAGCTGTACGAATCCCCCAAACAGATTTTTATATTTTACAAAACTTAGGGCGGGGCACCATCACCACCATTGGTTCATCAGCGTATACGTAAACGTCTTGAACCCGGTGAGGGATATTTGCTTGTAACAGATATCAAGAAACTCCTCGAAATCTTTTTCCTCTGCCCACACCTGGCATCCAGCCGACCAGCGGTTTACGAATTTAGATGCTTTACCTGCTCGGTGTAGGTTGCAGGCAAAGAGGCCGGACTCTGGCTGGCCTTGTCTGTCGATAGTTTTGTCTCTGTTGTAATCACGGAACACGGACACTGGGCCTGTTTGGATCAACGCCCTCTTCCCTCGGTGTGTCCCAATTTCATACGCACCCCGATACTGGCCACACGCCATCACTGCTGTGCCTTTTACGTTCATCGGGTGTTCTAAGTAATACGCCCCAGGATCAACAGTACCGTTCCAGTAGTGACCGCGCCAGTTGCCATCCCATAAATATAACACGCCCAGAGTGTCGTCGAATGTGTTCGCCGTGCCCGATCTATTCCTGATTCCATAAATATTTAAATCGTAATCGTATTTTGGATTATCGAAAACTTTGTACCCTAGTTGTTTCATGTGGGCTAAGACTGGTGGAAGCATTAAGCTTTTTCCAGCATTTTAAGGGCGGCTTTCCAGCCACCGGGGCGCTTGCTTTCTGGAAAGGATTCCCACCACTCGTTATAAGAACCCTTGCCTAGCATTTTACCGCCGAACTTCTCTAAAACTTCTTCTTGCGCTGAGTGCCCAGGGTGGTCGGCGGCGTGTCCTGGACGGTGCCCCGCTATGCTTCTTCGTGCTGTGTCATAGGCAGTGTCACTTAAGCTTCCCTTGCCTCCGCTTTCTAAAAATTTATCAAAATCGTGCAACTCGAAGTCTTTAGTTTTGGGGTTGTATCGGCGAAGCTCTGCATGCAGATGGACCCCGCTACCTATGCCCGTGTTACCCATTAAACCAATAGTGCCGCCTCTTTTTACAGTGTCGGCTGGACGGTATCCCGGCTTCCCTTTTTGACCACTTTCTCCGCGAAGAGTAGGGGCGTCTTTCATGTGGAAATACCGAACCCTGAAACGGTCATTGCCTTGACCATATTCAATCTCCATGCGGTTACCTGTGGCGACAGGTTTTTGGGACTTGTCCTTTGCGTAAATTACTTTGCCGTCCGTCATGGCAACAAGCGGCAAATTTTCGCCCTCACTTAACGGCGCGTAGTCGTCGCCCTCATGCTGCCGGTCTTCTTTGTGGACTGGGTGCAGCCTCATCCCTGATGAAGATGAGCGGAAAACATCGCCCGAAACAGGGTGCAGTAACCCCTGCCCGTCGTCGCGGCTACCGTTAAAAAGACGTGGACCTTCGATGGCCCCGCCGGGAACCTCAACCTTGCGGCCAACTTCTCTTACCTCTGGAACGGTTGCCATGTAAGCGTCAATGCGGTCTTGCCTGCTTGGAACTTGCCTTACTTCGGGAACAGTTGCCATGTGAGCATTAATGCGTTCTTGCTTGCTTGCTCTTGGCGGCCCTGCTTTTCTAGGTACACCAAGCCGGTCAGCTACGGCGCTTGCCTGCGCGTAGTTGCGCGGTTTAAACTGCTCAGGGAGAGAGTTCCACCACGCATTGTACTTTTCGCTTCCCCCGAACCTGCCAAGCACTTGCTCCTCCGTGGCCCCCATGTGCCTATCAGGGTGGAGCTTTGCTAGTATTGCTGGGATTGCCTCACGTCTTCGCACAGGCGTTCTCATGCGCTGTTGGTACGCGGGGTCTCTTTGTTTAAACCCTTCGATAAGAGCCCTATCTCTCGGATGGACAACCTCACCGCTTGGCCGACCGAGAGCTTCTGGGATAGTACCCATAGGACGCTCAAGCATTGGCGGAACGTTGGTAGGTTCCGGCGGCGGGGCAGGCTCTGCTTGTGGAGCAGCCGCAACTAAGCGGTTAATAGCATCCAGCGTATCTTGGCGCTGCATACCTGACGATTGGCTCCTGGCTTCAAGAAGCTCTTCATCTGTCATCTCTCGACCAGGAAACATCGCCATTTTACTTGCTCTTCTTTTTTGATTTTTTAGGTTTTGCTTTTTTAGGCTGAACTTTTTTAGGTCGCCCTACTTTGCTTCCGTATGTACCCTTACCCTGTGGCATTACTTTCTCCGTTTCTTCTTAGCTGTCTTAGCAGCCTTCTTGAATGCTTTAGCTGCAGGAGCACCCTTGCTCCCCGCCTTCCTCATTGTTTCGCCCGACCCTGCTTTGATTCGTTTTCTTTTTGCGTGAATGTTTGCGTACAAGCCTTTTCGCTTTGCTGCCATTACCACTTCACCTTATTCGACCAGTAAGCTGCGCTCATCTTGCCCTTGGCTATGTTTTTGCCATGACGCGCCTTAAAGCTCTTTGCTCGTGCCGTCATCTTTCGGTCGCCGGTAACACCTTGCTGACCAAATCGAATCGTTTTAACTTGGCTTCCAGATTTAGCAACAACAACATGGGACTTAGTTTTATGGCTCGGTGTTCGCTTGGGTTTATTGTAACCGCTAACACCGGCCCGCTTTAGTCGTGAGTCTTTTTTTACTGCCATCTCACCACCTCATCTTCAGCCCGGCCATTGCTTGCCAGTCGTCTTGATTTGCGAATTCCCCGTTTGCAAATGCGACGATATCTTTGCCAAGGCGCACATCAAGATTAGCAATCCCCCGGGGGCCAGCATTGTCAACAACAGCACCGAGTAGTAAGTCAATCGTATCTTCCGGAAGACTCTCCGCCGCTGCCAAGCCTGTCGCCACAACATCGGCTACTCCTTGGACTTTCCCACAGCTTCCGTTGCCTCCGCAGCAATTCGAGCAGCATCGACTTTAGCACCGCCAAGGGCAATTGCAGCTTTGACAGTCTTGCGAGAGTCAGCATACGATTTGCCGCATACTGCTGATAAAATAGCACCAGCTACTTGTGCCCACTGAGCTTCAGCAAATACAGCACAAACAATCCCGCCAACCATCCCAAGCATAGAAATCCAAAACTCTGTAGACTTAATACCTTTTGTAGCACCTTGAATCATTTCAACATCTCCCGCCGCATCTCTTCTCGTGTCTCTAATTTGGTGAGATAGATGCGAAATTCCTCACGAAACTCACATAAATCTCGGTGAGTTTTGCCTAGTTTTTCTCGAAGATGAGCAGCTTCTTCTTGAAGCTCGCCCACCTTGTTTTCTAGAATCGTTATTCGAGAGTACGTTGACCCTCCGTTATTTTTTTCTTTGTGTTGTTTGATAGCAGTTGCTACGCCCCAAATTGCAGCGATAAGACCTGCTGTTCCCCCAGATTGTAGCAGTGCATCTTCCACATTAATCGCCTGTAGGCTCTTCGGCAATTGATACCTCGAAAACCCCATCGTGACCAAGAGCAGCAGGCAAAGCAGCAACTGCCTGTGCGATGATTGCGTCAGTGTCTACAAGGTTCGAGTGGGTTTCTACTACCGACTCATAGCCGGGGATATCTGTCTGAACATCAACCTTGACGTCTGTGGTTACCGGCTGACCTTGGCCAACAAATAATTTCTGAATTTGTATTGTTAGGCTTCGTACTGTTTTCTTCATTTTAATTTCCTTGCGCTTCTTCTAGCGCGGTTACTTTTGCAGATAGCTCTTGAACGGCTTTGACTAGATACATAGTAAGGTCGTGAGGCGTGTACTGGTGAACGTTCTCTAACAATGTTTCACGTACTTCCTTAACGCCTTCACTTTCAGGCGTTATTATTCGCTCAAGCGTTGCTGTTGATGTAACTGCGTCGGGAAAAACTTCCGCGTATTCTTGCGCTACAAAGCTGTTGTATCTTTTAGAGCCGTCAATTTCAGGGTGTACGCTTAAGTAAT
>Ga0209337_1002843_pt1 | contig 12334 bp, 5 predicted proteins | sample LinPmetageLP53_FD_184044 | JGI IMG/M metagenome (GOLD analysis project Ga0209337, IMG submission 184044) | Marine viral communities from the Pacific Ocean - LP-53 (SPAdes) (version 2) | ecosystem: Environmental > Aquatic > Marine > Oceanic | place: Pacific Ocean | collected 2010-02-08 | reverse complement strand
AAGTTTGGCGCTTTACATCCAGCGATAACTGGGCAGTTTCAAGTTAGTAGTGATATAGTATTACACTTTGGCTCTTCTAATAATGTAGACAATTTTGTGCTTGAGTCTGGTGTTCAACTTGGTAGTAATGGTAAGGTTATCAGTTTACCTACAGATCCTAGATACAACTTTACTGGAATGATTGACAGAAATATAGTTTTTGAAACTAAACAACAATGCTTATATGGCTGCTCTTTACCACCGGTAAACTATATAACTAATATATACTGCGTAATTTAAAACAAACAATATGCCATTTAATGTACCACACTGTACTATAACATCATATTCTTCAATTGAATATGGAGAAGATAATGTTGCTGACGGAACAATAAACAACCCAATTACATTAGTTATTACTTCTAATGACGTTGTTTTATTTCCAATTACACCTGCTGACTTTAGAGTAGTAGGAGCAATTGAAACTAACTTTGGAAATATTACATACACAACTATTCAAAACCGTCCCGAAGTAGAAAGCGTTGAATTTGTTCAAAGCGGAAATGAGGTTAATGTTATTGTAACATTAGTCAACAGTTTTAACATGAACGATTTAAATCAATTAATTAATTTTTGCATAGAAGGAACTCCAGCTATATCATCAACTGTAACTGGTAATATATTCAACATAATAACAAATCAAATTACAATATAAGTATGGCTATATATAGTTTACAAGAAAATAAAAACGTGGCAAGCGTTGTTATACCTAGTGATTCAAAAGCTCAATATATGAAAGGCGATGTAATCACATTGTACAACAAGTCTTTCTCCGTTTCTCAAGGCTATTATACAATACCACCATACTGTATTATAGAGTCAAAAAATAAAGAAAGATATTCTGTCGAAACTGAGAGTGTTAAAAACAGTGACGGGAATATTGTTGAAAGCACTATAACTATAGAGTATACCGTTCATAAAAAAAACGTACTACCTAAACATACGGGAGATAGAGCTGTTATAAATTATAAAGTATCAGATACTGCTATTAACAAATTAAGAATTTTTAATTTCAACGTAGACACTAGCCATGCAACTACAGATGAAGAACGCAAGGAGGTTATTATATCTGGTGATGCTGGTGCTAAGCTAGAGTTTGTTGTTAAAAACGCAGCAGGAACTATTATAAAACGATTTAACAACTTAATTATCCCAAAAAGTAAAACTGGACAATCACAGGGTATAATAAAAACCAACATATCTATACCATCGTCTACTAGCGCTACAACTTACACTGTAGAAGCATTTGAGGGTGAAAATACTACTTTTGCTGATAATACAAAAAAACTACATACCATTAACCAATATGCCACTGCTGGTGTAAACGTTTCTATATCGAGCACATCCGCTACTAGTTTGGTAGTAACAGGAACAACACCTGTTGCGTTAAACGGGCTAGAGATCGGTACGGATCCTTCAGCTACAAGTTCTATAACTACTAATTGGGTCGTGTCGAAATCAGGTCCAACAAAAATATATGCGCATAGACAACCTTTAATGTCGCAGGTTATAGCTTACAATGTTAATGGTTCTAGTGATTACACAAATACCTTAGTTAGCGCGAATGGTGGTACGCAACTATATATAAGCAACAGTTCTATAGTGCAAACGAGTAATACGGCTGTTACTTTGTCTACAACACATAGAATATCAAACGTGGGTACGGAAAACGTTTCGCCCGTGTTAAACTTAGATAACTTTATATCAGTAAAACCACCATCGTTTAATGCTGGTGTCAGTGTAAACGTTGGTGGTACTCGTGCAATTAAGTTAGATTCACGTTTTAACAAGGTTCCAGTTAGCCCTACTTTTATGACAGGTGGGTGGTCTACTGTTTCAGGCCCGTCTCTTGGCTCTTTAGGTTCATACGGTGCTTATGATGGCAGTACTCCTGGGTATGTAACGTACAGCGCTCCTAGTGCTGAAGAATGGGATGGTGCTGGTGCTCCTGATGCAACATCATTTACATACAAGGTCAACGACGGGACAACAGATAGCGACACTGCTACTGTAACAATAACTTTCATATTATAAATAATGCCAATATTAAAAATCACATTTGACTATACCGTTAACGTTTCAGCACAAGAAGGCGACACATTGTACTTTAGTAATGTAGCTAACAACCAAGGTGCTAACGTGGATATATATGAACTAGGAACTATTATAGATATATCTAGAACACCTTTTATACATTCTATAAACGGCTATTTAAGTGCGGCTGGCGCTAGTTATAGTACTATAAATTTTTATAATGTAAACCAGGGTATTGACGTTGGTATGAATATAGAGTGTATAGTAAGTGGTTCATCAGAAACGCCTCCTGTAGAATTTCAAAACGTATTCGCAGCGAATACAACTATTGCCAGTGTAAATCACTTTGGTATACTTGGCACATCTTGCACCACTAGCCCGGCAGCATTAGATTTAGTAGGTGGACACAATTATAAGTTTAAATTAACAACTCCAGGGGTAACAACCTTAGAGGTAGACGTTAGCCCAGCTAACATGGCGCTTTACTTTAACGCTGGGTGTTCTCCCTGCGTTACTAGTTCTAGCTTTTTAATGTTTAGTAAAAACAACGACGCTAATTTATCTAGCATGCTAGGTTACTACGCTGAGGTTAAGTTTAGAAACAATACTACTGGTCCCGCTGAGTTGTTCTCTGTTGGCTCAGAAGTAATTCAAAGTAGTAAATAACACTTAAAAAGTGTGATTATAAAGCAATAAATATACTAATTATGAGTAAATTAAATAAAAAATCTTCACCTGCAAAGCACTGGAAAGGTGGTAGTGGTTACCTGCACGCTCACGGTGATGGTATCAGTGGTGAGGAAGATCCTAGAGAAGATTACGAGGGGAATTACATGGATGATTTTGGCTCAACTGATAGTAATCAATACTTTGATAGTGCTATGGCTACTCAACAGGGTATGCGAGACACAGCGAGTAATGTGACCAACCCCTATGCGGGTTTACAAATGGGTCAGTTTACAGACGCTTGGTCTGGGGCTCAAAACGTTTTTGCTGGGGCTACTAATCAATTTGCTGGAGCTCAAAACCTAATGGCTCAAGGACAAAACGCGTTTGCTAACGTTCAGACCTTCGGCGATCAATTAGTAAATCCTTTTGCCAGCGCTCAGAATGTATATCAAGGTGCGCAGGGTGTTATGGGTGGAGCTTCAAATGTTTATGGTGGAGTTCAAAACGCATACGCTAACTTACAAAATCCGTATGAAAATGCTACAAACGCGTTTGATAATCTAACAGTAAACCAACAACAAGCAGATTTTCAAAGAAGACAAAACCAACAGTCTCAAGGTGATATCATGCGGCAAGCTAGAGCTGGTGGTAGTGGTGGAATGGGAGGATTAGTACAAATGCTATCAAACCAATCAATACAAGCAGCGGCGCAGTCATCAGCGTCTATAGGTCAACAAGAGTCACAGATTAACATGCAACGAGCTCAAGAGAATTCTAGAATGCAACAACAACGACTAGGAGCTGCTTTTGAAATTGAAAAATTGCAAGCACAAGGTGAGCAGCAAGCAGAAATGACTAGATTAAGTGGAGAGGACAAACTTCAACAAATGCAACTTGGAGAGCAATCACAACTTCAGATGGCTAGGTTAGGAGAGGCTAGTAAGCTGCAGGGTTTAGACATGCAAACTCGTCTTGACATTCAAAAATCTATAATGGGTGAGAAAATGCAAGCACAACAAATGAAAATGTCTGGACAAGAAAGATATCAGAATATGGTTTTATCTGGCGCGATGGATGTTCAAAAAATGCAGATGATGGGGGCGGCTGATTTACAAAAAATGGTACTACAAGGTGCTGCTGATTTGCAAGGAAACAAGCTCAATAACCAGCAAATGTTAAACTTAGAAACTGTCAAAGCTCAATTTGAAGCTGACAAAATGATGATGACAGGAGATTGGCAAACACAAATGTTTCAATTTGATGCACAGAACATGTTTTATCAGCAAGATATGGCGGCAGCGTTTAATGCTGATGCTAATTACTGGAATCAAATGGGTTTTAACCAAGCTGAATCACAATTTGAATACACGCAAAATAATCCAATAGTACCAGAACAAGTGGAAAGTGGTGATGATGGTAGTTGTGTTTTATCTACTGCCGCGTATAGACAGGGGTTAATTGACTCTAAACAAATGATGGAGTTTGTTAACTGGAGATTACAAACACAAAACGAGGAGTTTTTAGGTGATATAAAGTGGTTAGGGTATCAGATCACTTGGAAACCTATTGCGAATTGGATGTTAAAATCTAAAAGGTTCGCGAAGTTAATAAAAAAAGTAATTCTAAATAAATGGATTAACGTTATAAATGGTAAGAAAAAACATAGATTAACTAAGTTTTTTGTAGAGTACGTAAGTGTGTTAGGTTTCGCACTAAACTATCGTAAATGTATGAAGTTAGCTTCTAAATTTAAAAGCAATCCTAAATTTATACTTGAAGAATATAAGAATATAATAATTAGAAACGATGGAAATGATAAGGCTTATAAAGATTTTAAAAATAAATTAAAAAGAAATAGAAAACTAATATAAAATGGCGTACAAAAATACATATCAAGAAATAACTAGATCTTTATATGCTACAAGAGATGGTGATAGTGGTTTAAAGTCGTTATATAATAGATTTCCTAAAACCGAAGGAAACAACGGTTATATATCAGATTTAGTTTCTGACTTCACAAAGATAGGAGTTCACTTTCTACAGCAAACAATGGCTGAGCAGAAAGCAAAAGAACAATCTATAAAAACCGCTGACATGAATTTTTACGGAAGTGCAAATGTTCAATCAGCTATATCGGGTTTAGGAAAAGATCGATACGAGAGTTTTTTGAAAACACACTCTGAAAATATAAGAAAAGGAACAGAGCTAGTAAACAAATATAAATCTGATTCTCAAGAGTACCTCGAAGGCAAGGAGATGATACAAGCCGCTCAGCAAGCAGCACAAAATGCCGCAAACAATAAAGCAAGATTTCAAAACGACATGATAGCAAGAGTAAAGGGTATAGATCTTGATAACATGGATAATACCGTTTCTTTCGAAGCGTCTACTTACACAGCGCAAATTAATAACGGATCGTTTTTTCAAAAAAATGATGTTTATATAGATGAGAATGGTAATTTCATGACTGATGCAATGAAGGGAAGTCAGCGTGTTATAAGTCAAGAAGCTTATGATTCATTACCACAAGTTAGTAAAAACAACTATGTAGTTGGTAGCGTAGATATTGGTAGTAGTATGAATGGAAACAGAATGAGTGGAGATGAGCTAACAGTACTAACTCAAAGTGATGTTGTTGACGGTAAGGGCATGAAACACACTCAGACTTTAGTAAACCCACTAGATGCCGCTCAAGGTTATAGACTAGTGGAGCGACAAGCGACAAATATATTTGATCTGCCTTTAGGGTATAAAAACCAACAATTAGATGAGAACTCTTTGGCTAGTCAAATAGACAAATTTTTAAATCTTCAACAATCGAAAGGTTTTCAACATTTAACTAACAGTGACGGCTTAGGCATAGATATAGCTAATACTGATGGAGGCGTCGAAGAATTACGTAAAGATGTTGGCACAATGCTGCGAGGTCAAGACACTAATCAACTACGAAGTTTTATTCACAATGGGTTATTAGAGATACCGGTTAACACGACAATAAACGGTGAGACTACAACAAAGATTCATAATGTTCACCCTGCAGAAGTTCTTTTGTGGCAAAGAGGGGTTGATAATCCAGAGATGAGTGCAGAAGAATTAGCAGAAGCTGAAATAGCGTGGGGTAATAATGAGAGTTTTACACAGATTCAAGAGTTTGATCCCTCTAATCCAGACGACAATAAAAAAGTTGTATTTAAAAGCAGAAAAGGTTATTTAAACGCATTAAAGGTTTACAGCACAACGGCTTCAATGTTCGCTACTAATCATAACGTAACAGTGGAAGATAAAAACACTATAACTGAAATGATTGTTGATAACGCTGTGGCTGCTAATAAAGTTGGTGTAGATAAATATGCTGCTGCTGAGAAACAAAGAGAAATTGATAGTTGGAAAATGCTACCTTCAGAAAAAAGAGCTAAAGTTAAGAAGAAACAACAGAAGAAAGCATTTGATGCTTTGTGGTATTGGGATCCAGCATTAAACAATGGGGAAGGCGGGCGAAATGCTTCAAAGGCTCAACCTGAAGATCAAATAAAATGGTTTAGAGATAATGTTGATCAAGGCCGTGATTTCGCAGACGATCATCAAATGAAATTTTTAGAGGCTGGAGAAATGCACCCTCAAACTAATAAAGAACTTACCGTTTCAGGATACTATTATAATACTAGTCCTAATGGAGGTGTAGTATTGGAAACTGTGGAAGCAACGGAGGACACTAAAGCATATAATGTAATGTCTGGACAATGGTCACTTTGGAATGAAGGTTTTGAACTTGATATTCATAACGAATTTTAATAAAATAATTAATGGCAGAAATTTATAGAAGCGCAGACGGTAGAGAGTTTACTCTTGAAGAGATAGAAGATTTCGCTAAAAGAAGTGGAATGGAGGTAGAGAAGTACTTAGAAGCCACTGGCTTCAAAAAAACAAACGCTACTGAAAAAAGAAAAAAATACAAACCGGGTGATGACGTAGAGTATAGATCCGAAGAGCAAGGTGGAGTAACTTCTTACTCTAGATCTTTAGATAAAGGTAAAACTTATGATGTTGTTAAATCTGATAACATCCCTGAAGAATGGTTAAGCGACCCTGCTTTTAAAGAGTTTATGAAGAGCTCAGAGCCAAGTGAAGATTCTCCAGAAGAAGATCGTTCTGATGGTCCGTTTAGAAAACCTGAAACATTGGGTGAATTAGCGTACGATATAATAGGTTTTGATTTCTTAAAACCGTTTGCAGAAAAAGCAAAAGGTGCTTATGATTTTTTAAAATTAGTTACAGATGACTATGAATATAAGACAAAAGAAACTGATAGGGAAAAACCAGAATATGAAGCTGCAAAAGAAGCGTTAAGAAGAACGAATGTTTTTTATAGAATTGGGGGCGATAATAATCCTGTTACAAATTTATTTGCGGAAGGTTTGTCTAACATGGAAAGATCGGCTAATAGTGGAATGGGACAAGGGGAAGCGGCTGAGCCCGGACTTGTTGTCATGCATGCCTCTAAAGATGTTACACTAGAACAAGCACAAGGTATTGTTGATATTGCTAATAAAAATAAAACCAAAGAGGCGACTGACAACGTTAAAAAGTATCAAGAAAGATACGATCAGCTAGAGGAAGAACATGGTGGTACTATGGCTTTTTGGGTTGCTGCTGCCGAAAACCCAATGTACATAAGAGACGTATCAATACAGTCGCTTGCTATGATGGGTAAAGCATGGATTGATTCTCCAGAAATTAAATCTAAATCTATAGCCGCAGGTATGTTGGCATCTGGAACCGTTGGGGTTTTAGGGCAAGCGGGACCCCAAGTTGCAATACCAGAAGAGATAGTTACTGTGCCAGGTGCTTTTGTGGCTGGTGTGCTTGGTACGGTGTCAGGGCATTTAGACGCTAGTTTAACCTACCAGCAACTTCTACAAGAACAAATAGAAGAGGACGGTAAAGATTTCACAGCGGAAAACGTAGTAGACTTATTACAAGACGATAGAATTCATACATACGAAGATCCAAATGATATAATGCCAGATATAACTGGTACAAGAGCAGAAATTGCTAAAATGAGAGCTATTAGACGTGGTATAGCTATCGGTACTATAGATGGACTTACTGCTTTAGTGGCCCCCGGTATTGCTAGAGGAGCGATTGGAAAAGGGACTAAACTCACTACTAGAGCAACCAAAGCTCTTAAGGGTACCGGCGCGGCGGTTGGAGGTGGTTTACTTAGTGAAATAGGTGGTCAAACTGCTGGTATGCAGGAGTATGATGCTGGTGAAATATGGACTGAAGGAATTGCTGAAAAAGGTATGGTTATGACGGGTATAACTGTTGTGCCGACACTTATTAAGAAAAAGGGAACATATAAAATTGAAGGTGAACAACTGACTGAGAAAAAGTTTGTTAAAGAAGTTAACGCGATGGACGATATGACGTTAGCAATGGCAAAGGTGGAAGTTGAAAATGACAACGTGATGCTAAAACAAGTTAACGAACGTCAAACAGACGCTATAATGGAATCGCAAGTTGATGCTAAAGTCTTTGGTCCAGATAGAAAAATTTTAGTAGAAAAACAAAAGCAATTAGAAAAAGCACAAACAGATGCTGAGAAAAAAGGTGCTTACGCTGTGCCCGGGGCTGAAGCTAAAGTAGAAAAAATAAAAGCTGAAATAGAAACTATAGTAAATAAATACGTTAGTTCTGATGGTAGAAAAAAAGATGTTAGAGATCGAGCAAAAATAAAGCAATTAGTCCGTGAGTCTAGAGGTAAAATACTACTAGAAGAAACAGAAAAGTTTGCTGAAAAAAGTGGTAGAAAATTAGATCTTAATCCTTACCAAGCTTTTACAAACACCAATAAGTTTGTTAAAGGTATAGTTGATCATTTAATGAAGCAGAAAAAATATACTTTTGATGGTAAAAAATTTGACATTAAGGGTAAATCAGATAAACAAATAGCTCAAGAAGTACAAAGAATAGAAAAAAGTTCTAGAGATGGAGCGGGCGCAGCAATACTAACAGATACCAACGGTAAAGATACTATATTTATAAATAGAGAGGCAGCTGTTAAACTAAGGCAGTTTGATGTTGGCTCACACGAGATATTACACAAAGTTTTAAAAGGAGCACTAACCAATATGAAGCCAGAGGCTAGAGAAATATTGATTAATGAATTTAAACAGGAAGTTGAAGCAAATCTTGGTAGCAAAGCTTTAAAGTTAATAAACGAGCAGATAGACGCGTACGGTGGCACTATTAACAAAAAAACAAGTAGTGAGTGGTTTACGGCTTTGTCAGATGTTATAGAGAGTAAAGACAACAATATCACCTACGACAACAATAAAAGCTTCTTTGATAATATCAAAGACATGATTCCTGATATATTTAAAAAGCAAACAGAATACGAAAACTTAAGCATTAAAGATGGTGCGCAGGCTTTTGAGTTCATGAAAGAGTATAGCCAAAACGTTAAAAAAGGTGAGTTAAGTGAAAGAATGGTTGCCTTTGCTAAAACAAAAGGCTTTGCTAAAGGCGAAAAAATACCACCTAAAGAAGCTGGGGCTAAGTTTTCAAAAAATAATAGATCAAAAGCCGTTGGTGTTGTAAACGAAATAGAGCAGGGTTTAAAAAACAAATTACAAAAAGAAAACAAAGAGTATACTCAAAATGAATTTAGACAAAGTAATGAGTTTAGTAGTATATTTGATTCTGTAACTGAAACTAATGGCGCTATAAACAATTACATTAAGAGCCTTGGTATGAGTAAGGAGAAGACTGTTAAAGTAATACAAAGCGTTTCTGACAGGTTAATGAACTACAATCCCCAAGCAAAAAGAAAAACCGGTAGCAAAGAAACTATAACCATTGGTGAACAAATAATGTCTAGCGCTATGTTTGGTAAATTAGATGCTAATAGAGATCTAGCTATAGAGAATAAAATAGAAAGTAAAACTAAAAGAATAGACGCTGCAAAAAGAACGAAAGAAGGTGAAACAACGTTTGATATAGAAGATACTAGTGTTAATACTGACATAGAGGCTTTTGAAGAGGAAGATTTATCAATCGAAGGTCAAGCCAAAAAAGAAAAAGCTGATAAACAACAATATTCTGAGTATAGACAAAAATTAGGGTTTAAGCGAGAAGTGTTAGATGAAAACGGTAAAGTTATAGAAAAGGGTGATAAAATACATAAAGAGGTATTAGACAACGCTAAGAAAAGTTTAGTAATGGCTTATGGTGCTACTCAAAATATAACTGACGTTCAGTTAAGAGCTAAAGCTATTGCCGCTAAACTAAAAAAGGAATATGCTAATCTTAACAGTCCTTTGTTTAAGCAAATCAAAAACTTCTTAACGTATGGCATTGCTGAAGCTAAGGATATAACAGGAACTAAAGATATTTATTTTACTCAATTAAAAGAGTTTAGAGAAGAAATCGTTAAAAACATATCCACAGCTGATTTAGTTCAAATAGAAAGAAAAACTCCTGACGCTGATAAAATATTTATTACTTTTGTAAAAAAACTAACTAAAATATCCGAAGTAGAAGACGCTGTAAATAAAGAATTATTACCACCAGAAGCTTTAAACAAAATTACAAAAGACAAGAAAACTGGTAAAGGTTCTTTTTCACCTTCTTTGTATGATAAAATAATGCCAACACCAAATGAACTTGTAAGTTGGGCTGATCAACCAGGTATTAATCCAGTTACTGGCTCAAGACAAGGTTTAAAAGGTACTAGAAAAGATGGTCTTGTAATGCGAATGGTTAATGGCTTAGTTACCGATGCAATAATGGAAGCTAGACAATCTGAAGAGGTTCAAAACAAAATCGCCAACATGGACGTCGATCCAGGAAGTGTTGCTGAGCTTGGTGCTGCAATCGGTAGAGAGGTTAATGTTAAGTTCTCTAAGAGTAACGCGATAGAAGACATCTCTGCAGCTATGGATGGTTCGGGAAGTGTTAACGTATATTCTCAAATTGAGTTCTCTAAATCTCACAGAGAGGCTTATGAGAAACAGTTAACTAAGAGAAGACCTGATCTTACTGAAGATCAAAGAAAAAACGCTGTTCAATCTGTATTTAACTTTGTAGATAGTAAAGAAATACCAAACAATAAAAAATCTAAGTATGAAAAAATGGCCATGCACTACACGGCTAACGGATACTTAATACTACCTGAAGATGGTTATAAAGTTATAGAGGCTGAAAAAATAGCTACTCAAAAGAAGTTAGATCCATTCTCTTTTAAAAACCCTAACGTTCTAATAGAAACATACGTTGGAGAGGTTAAAGGTACTAGAACTAACCCTGATAACGTTAAAACTTTTACTAACAAAACAGAATTGACTAGTGGTGTTACGGTTTACGATGTTGAAAACTCTAAGCAAGGACAAGCTGATACTAGAAAAGTAATTGATACTCACTTTGGTAAAGAATCAAACCCTTGGTGTTTAGCCGCTAGACAGGAAGAAAATACTGGGACACTTATAGAGCTTGATACTTACGATACAATTGAAGAAGCTAGATACGCTATCGATGCGTTAGCGTTGGATCCTAACTCAATTTATACTAGATTTAATATAAGAGATAATGACGTGGGCACAGACCCTGGAGGGTACACTATTCTTGCGTCAGACAAAGCTCCTAAAACAGGTCTTAATGCAGCTTTTAAACTTTGGAATGATTACAACAAAGAAGGTAACGGCCATCAAATAGCTTTTCAAAATGGTAGGTTAGTTTCCTTTAGAGATGGTAACGAAATGCGATGGTGGGATAGAAATGACAAGCCTAGTAATGCTGTTGTTATAAGAGGTAAAAAAGGTAAAGATGGTTTTAAACCAGTTATAGAGGTAGGTAAAAATAAAGAAACTATACTGAATTACGAAAAAGTAACTGGTAACAAGAAAAATGGTACAACTATTGAGAAAGATCTTGATGGTTCACTTATTTCGCAGGTAACAAAAAAGAACGGTAAACTTGATGGGGAAATAATTTTTGTTGATAATAAAAATAAAAAGTCAAATGAATACCATCGAACACAAACCGAGAATTGGAAAGATGGAAGTAGATTAGATTATAAAGAAGAAAGAACTTATACTAATAAAAACGCTAGAATTGAAACCCGCATAGGTAGAAGTGAACACGTCGTTCTTAGCAACATAACTAAATACAAAAGATATTTTACTGAAAAAGATCTTGAGTTAAACTCTGAAACTATAGATATTGAGGGCACTGTTAATCAAAAATACTTTAAAGAGTTTAACGATCCCAACTCAGCAGAGGGGTGGGTAAAAACAAATCTATCTTACTTAACACCCGCTTACGAAAGATACTACGGCATGCAAGGCCAAGAAGTAACGATAAAGCAAGAGCTTACCGACAAAGCTAAGTACTCTGGACAGGGTACTACAATAACAATAGACGGTGTTGTGCAAGAACAAAACTCTGGATTTCTGGAAAAAAGTAATATTAAGTTTTCTAAAAGTGCTGAGAATAATGTTAAGTTTTCTAGAAATAGCAAAAACATTACTAATTTAATGGGTCCTAACCAAATTAATAAAGCTCGTAAAAACATTGGTATAGAAATTGATCAAGC
>Ga0209337_1002842_pt1 | contig 12335 bp, 11 predicted proteins | sample LinPmetageLP53_FD_184044 | JGI IMG/M metagenome (GOLD analysis project Ga0209337, IMG submission 184044) | Marine viral communities from the Pacific Ocean - LP-53 (SPAdes) (version 2) | ecosystem: Environmental > Aquatic > Marine > Oceanic | place: Pacific Ocean | collected 2010-02-08 | reverse complement strand
CTCAGGAAGGTTAATAGATGAAATGATTACTGTGGGTCTTGATAAGCCAGAGAAAAACAGTTAAACTATAGTAATAAACATTAGGAGACATAAATGGCATTTCCAGTAATAGCAATGGCAATCGGAGCAGGCATCGGGGCACTGTATACTAAATCTTCAGGAGGCTCAAACAGAGATATGATGAAAAACATGTTGATAGGTGCAGCACTTGGGACAGGAGTTGGTTATGCAGGAGGAGCTGCAGCAAGTGGTATGGGTACTGTAGGACCAACCACAACAGTAGGAATGCAAAACGCTACAATGGGTTCTAATTTAGCAGCAAAATTTGGAGCTTTAAGCACACCAACAAAAGTAGGTATAGGTCTAGCGGGTGCTTCTATGTTAGCGGGTGGGGGAAATAAAAACAACCCTTTGGCACCTCCTTTTGATGAATCTGAATACGCAAGTCAATATGCACAACAAAGAGAAAACGTGCAAGGTTTAGGAGATAGATTTAATTATGGAGAAGAAAATCAACAACAAGCTAATCTTTATAATTATGAACAACCTAATCAAAACTATACCTTTTCAAAAGGTGGTATTGTTAACACAGAAACTTTACCAAAATTTAAAGAAGGTGGTGTAAACTATTTACCTAGTAAATTAGATCATGATGAAAAAGATGGTACTAATTATGTAAGAGCTGAGGGTTACATTGAAGATGCTACAGATATAGCAGATAAAGATAAAGATACAATGTTAGCTCAATTAGCAGATGGTGAATTTGTAAGTAGAGCAGATGCTATTTTAGGTGCTGGAATCATGAGTGGAGCAAACCCTAAAGATTTTAAAGAAATGAGAAGAAAAGGAGCTAAGTTTTTTTATACACAACAAGACCAGCTGAAAAGAATATATGATATGGTAAGCTAATGATGCTTACTGATGACATTTGGGAAATACTACAACCAGCTGCGGAGATTGGAGATGGAGCTACAAGAAAGGATGTTGAACAAGGTCTTAAAGACGGACACTTTTTTTTATTTGCTTATGGGAGAAGTGCTTGTTTAGCTTCAAGTATAAAGAACACTCTACGTATTGGTTTAGGTGGAGGTAATTTAGCAGAGGTGCAGAAGATAGTAGAAGACATTGAAAAATTTGCAAAAGATAGACATTATAATGCGATTGATATTTTAGGTAGATCGGGTTGGCAAAAAGTTTTATCTGGTTATGATAAAAAAGCAGTTTTATTGCGAAAGGAAATTAAATGAGTTTTATATTTGGCGGCGGTGGTGGCGGTAGCTCTGGTGGTGGCGGTGGTGCCTCAACAGGAACACAAACTAATATCACAAGAGAAGCTCCAGCTATTGAAGGTAGAAAACTTGCCTTATATGATGAGGCTATAGATTTAGCTAGAAAACCAATTGAAGTACCTGAATATCAAGTAGCTGGCCCTAGTCCTTTAGAGCAACAAGCTTTTACTATGGCAGGTAATACTGGAGTAGGTCAAGATGCAATGAACGCTGGTATTGGATCTATTTTACAAGGTAATTTAATTGCAACACAACAACCAGATATTGATGCTTTTATGAATCCTTATCAAAGATATGTTATTGATGAAGTAAATAGAGAAGCAGCAAAAAAACAAAATCAATTGTCTGCACAAGCTATACAATCAGGAGCTTTTGGAGGTGGTAGAGAAGGTGTTGAACGAGCAGAAGGGGAAGCTAGAAGATTAGGTACTATAGGTCAATTACAACAATCTGGTTTTCAAACAGCTTTAGGAGCTGCACAAGCACAACAAAAATTTCAAACAGATGCTGCATTAAGTACGGGTGGTAAATTACTTGGAGCGGGGGCTCAACAACAAGCTTCTCAACAAGCAGACATTTCACAATTAGGTCAAGCAGGTGCATTACAAAGAAGTATAGCTGATAGAACCTTAGCTGCTCAAAGAGCGACAGAAGTAGCACGGGCCTACGAACCTTATCAAAGAATGGAATTTGCTAAAGGTATTATGACAACATTACCAACAGCAGCTTCACAAGTAACACAGTCTACAGGCCCTGGAACTAATCCTTTTGCTCAAGCAATTGGTGCTGGAGTGGGTGCTTATAGTGCGTATCAAATGGTTGGACCGGGTGGTAAAGGTTCTGCTGTTGGAGGGCAAGCATAATGCTTCAGTTTTTACCAATGGCTGCACGAGCTATTTATGGAGCTAGAAAGCCAGTAGCAAAAGGAATTGGAAAACTTTATAATAAGTATTACGGTAAACAACCTCCTAGACAACCTTCAAGAGGAACTGAATTAATTGAGGGAACAAAAGGTACACGTTTTCAAAGATACGGAGGTGGCCTTGGTGATCTTGGTATGGGTGGTGCTGAATTTGCTTATGGTATAGATACTTTTGATGACCCTGAAGCTGATCTTTTTGATAAAGCGGTAGGAACTGCATTAGGTCTTGGTGGTTTTGGAATGATGAGAAGAGGAGCTAGAAGAACTTTAACTTCTGCAAGAGGTGGAGGAAGAGGAGCTCAGGATGCAATACTGAATGAAAGAAGACCTTTAGCTTCTTTAGGTCAAACTAAATACGCTTTACCCTTAACAGGTTTACAAATTGGTAAAGAAATGGTTACTGATGAGGACCCAACTAGAATACAACCTGTTGCTTTTTCTGAAGAAGCACAGAGTTTAATAAAAAGAACTAATTATAATGATGCACAAAATAAACTTATAGATCAGTTTACAAAAATTGCTCCTGGTGGAGATTTAAACAATTTAAGTGGTGAAGAACAAAACAGATTAGGAGAGGAATTAGTTCGATTAGGAAATGACAAAAAAAATAACAAAGTAGAAGTTGTTAAAGATGATGGTCAAACTACTTTAGTTGATGTTAATAAACAAGTGTCTCAAGCACAAGCTGCTCAAAATGCTCAACCAAATAATAAAGTAACAATACAAGATGAGGGTGATCCAACACAAGGTATAGATCAAGCAAAAAAAGCAGTACCTTCAGTTTTATCCTCAACTGCTAATCCATCTGGTTCAAAAGGTGGTGACTTAAATTACTCTAAATATGGTGGTGCTGTAGGTGATTTATTTGATAAACTACACATTAAAGAAAGTGATTATACAAGATCAGACGCAGCAATTAAACAATATCAAGAAATGATTAAAGGGCAAAGAAGTAAAGTAAAAAGTTTTGAAGACTACAAAAAGGCATTTACAGAATACACTGGAGATGATCAAGACCAATCAAAAAACATTGCCTTATTTAAATGGGCTATGAACATGATGACAGGAACTACTTCACAAGGTGGTTTTGCTGGATTACTAGATGTAGCGGGTAAAGCTGGAGTAGAAGCAGCAGATGATTTACAAGCTATTAATGCACAAGAAAAAGCTGAAAACAGAGATTTAGCTGTTCGTTATATGCAGTATGAAGAAAATGTAAATAGTTCTTTTGATGCTTTAGAAAGAGAAGCTTTTCAATTAAATATTGGTCAAATAAGAAACCTAGAAAATGCAAGAATTACAGATATGCGAGAGTTTAGAAGTGCATTAATAAATTATAAAACAAAAGAAATGGAAGTTTTTGCAGCAGCAACAAAGGCTGAAAAAGATGCTAATAAACTTAAAGCTATAGATTATGTATCTATTCCAGGTAATACAGCTACAGGAAGAAATATTCTGAAAGTAGGAAGAACAGAGGATGGCACAGCTCTTGTTCAAAAATACAACGAAGAAACTGGTAAACTTGGTTTTGTAGAACCAACAAATGAAGAGGCTAAATCATTGTTAAATGCTCCGCCAGTAGAACAATCTCCTAAAGGCAGAAGAACAGCAATGGAAAGAATGCAATCTACCTCTCAAGGTATAGCTATGGTAGATGAAGTGTTACAAATATCACAAAATATTAATCTTGGTGCCCCAGCTGTGGGAACAAAATTTACTAAACAATTAAAAGCTGTATCAAATGATTTATTTAGTATGTTTAGCTCATCAAGTAATATTCCTGGGACAAAAGCTGATTATCAAGCTGATGATTTTGGAGGTGTTTTTACAAAAACTGTTGCGGCTCAATATGGAGATGATCAAGAAGGGTATAACGATATAATAAAAACCTTTAACAAAGATAAAGCACAATTAAACCAAAATATAGAAGATCTTAACAACACTAACTCAAGAGTTTTTAAAAAATATAAAAAGAAAATGGGTGCTAGTGATAAATCAGATTCAGAAATATCAAGAGATATAGCCACATTACTTATAATAGAAAATAGAATGAAATATATTATAGCTAATAGTAATAAAGGTGAAGAACGATTAACACAAAATGATATTGATGCTGCAGCGGCAACAACTGATATTTTTTCTATACTTGGAGGTTCTACTGAAATTTTTGAAAGATATAAAGTATTACGTGGTGAGCTTAACAAAAAATTTGAAGCAGGATCACAACTATATCAAGAATCTGGTGGAAGTGCTGATATTATTCACGGTTTTAAAAATACAGATGTAGTAAAAAAATGGATGGCTAAAAACCAAGGTAATGAAACTCAGACTCCTAAAACTGAAAAAGAATTACAAGATTTAAAAAATAGAGCTGAATCTGAGTTACTTCAATTTTTTAATAAAGGTCCTGGTTGATGAGTGCTGCACAAATACAACAAATACAAAAACAACTTGATAATAATGAAATAGATATTAACAAACTTCCTGATAAAGAAAGACAAGTATTAGATAAAGCTATAGAGGCTGGTATTATTAAAGGTCCTACTCTTAACACCCAAGAGTATCTTCAAGCAAAAACTAAATCTAAAATAGCTAATGAAGCACAAGACGCTGGCACTATGGAAGGTATAGATGTTCCTATAATAGGAACTATGTTTAATGAAAGAGCGGACTATGAATTAGTAGGAGATGTTATAGGTTCTTTTACTCCGTATATAATGAATAGAGAAGCTATAGCTAAAGATTTAGCAAAAGGCGTAAAGGGTGAAAAATTTATAGACCCTCAAGGTAAAGAAAAATTTAAATTAGACAAATTTATAAAAAGTTCTTCTAAGTTTCAAAGAGCTGTAAGTAAAGTAGTTGGTAGAAGGTTTGGAGCAGTAGGAAGATTAATGCCTAGACTTGCAAGTAGATTAGAAAACACAACTAGAAAAACAGCTCAGTTTACACAACAAATGGCCCCAAAGTCTGTTGGAGGAGGTGGAGGTTTTTCTGACCCAGCACAAAGTTTATTAAGAACAGGTGCTTTAACAGAAGCTCAATCTCTTGCTTTAGGTGCAACTGGAGCAGCAGCTGGTTCTGTTGCTTACGATATTGCAAACTTTGCTTCTAATGTAGGAAGCGATTCATTATTAGATTTGAATGAAATTACAGAAGACGATTATAAAAAACTACCTCAACCAGCTCAAATGATGGTCGATGCAGGTGCTGCTTTTGCTAACTCTGCTGTATTTGGAGTGGCTGGAACAACAGCAGGTTATTATGCTGTAAGAATGGGTAGAAGTGGTTTAAGAAGATTACTTGGTGTAAATAATCCAGAAACTTTAAAATTAGCTAAACTAGCAAAGGAAAAAGGGATGGAATTAAATATTGCACAATTAGCTCAAGATTCTGGAACAGGTTCTTTATTTAAAAACTTTTTTAAAATATTAGGTGTTACTCCTTTTATTGGAGGTGCGGGTCGTCAATTAACTTCAAAACAATTAGCTGGTGCTTTAGGTAAAACATTAGAAGAAGCAGAAACCTTAGCTCCTTTTTCTTTTGCAGAATTGCTTGGTTCAGAAGGTACTAATCAAATAAGAAAAAATTATTTTGAAAAAGATCGTTTAATAAATTTACAATATAGACAATTAAATGAAACAGTAAAAGCAAATGGTAATTTTAGATTTGTTCCTACAACCTCTACTAAAGAAGAATTTAGAAAAACATTAAGTGCTATATATGGAGAAGATGATTTTGCAAGACTTACTGAGCTTTTAAATGACCCTAAAGCTACAAAAGTATTTACAGATGTTGATCCAGCTTTAATTACTGCTATGAGAGCTTTTTCTGGATCAATGGATGAAATGAAATTTGAATACACTTCTTTTTTAGATATAAAAAGATTTAGAGAAGCTATTAATAATATGACAAAACAAAAAGATTTTCAAAGTTCTAAATCTCAACCTTTATTAACTAGGTTTAAAATAGCTCTAGATTACGATTTAGCTGCTGCTGAAAAAGTAGGTGATGAAGTTTTTCAAAGAACTGAAGTAAGACAAAGTCTTGGTAATACTTCTGTTGATAAAGCAAAACAAACTATGAAAAATTACCAAAAATTACTTACAAATGCTAATAAAACTTATTTTGATTTAACCTCCGTTTTTGAAACTGGTTTAGCTGAAAGGCTTCGAAGAGGATTGGGTGGAAGTGGAAAAGGTGAAGATTTTCTTACACCAAGAATGATTAATTCACCACAAGTTGCAACTACTGCTAAAGAACAATTTGATGCAATTACTAAAAACGTATTACGAAGTAATGACGCTGAAACCATTAAGCAATTTAAAGATTTAATAGGAGTAAATGCAACACAAAACCCAGAGTTAAAAAAATATGCTGATGGTTTTGTAAAAAAATTAGCAAGTAGACATATATTTGATTCTTTTATGTCTGCTTTAGATCCTATAGCAAAAGAAAGTATTGTTAGTGGTAGTTTACTAGCAGTAAGAGACAAGTTAAAAGACCAAGGTCTTACTGGTTATAAATACATTGATGAAATGATTGATCCTAAGAGAGTTAGTAAAACAGATCAAGGAACTTTAGCAGAACAAGTAAGTAAGATATCTGAAGAATATATAACAGTACCTGGTCCTAACGGAACATTAAACAAGATAAAAAACCCAAATTATATAGAAGATAAATTAGTAAGAAAACAAATAGAAGAGTCTATAGTAGAGTCTTCTAAAAAAATTGATTTTACTAAATTCGATTTAATTGGTGGTGATTTTAACTACACTAAATTTGCACAAAATTTAGGGTTAGGAGAGCAAGTTAAAGAAGATGCTTTAAGAGAATTAATAGGAAAAGAAGCTTTTGGTAATTTTAGAGATACAGTAACTATCTTAAAACAAGCGTCTACTATGGGTTTTACAGATCCTTCAACTTATTTACAAAGAAGAGCTGGCTTAAAAGGAACAGAAGCTGTATTAGGTTTAGGTTCAGGTATGCTTGTTTATAATATGGCTGGAGGACTTATTCCTTCCATAATGACTGCGGTACTTGGAAGAAGAGTTGGAGCTATTGTTTCAGACCCAAAAAAATCTTCTGCTTTATTAGGTTTACTTACAGAGCAAGAAAGAAAATATTTAATGGACCCACAAAACGTAAAGTTTCCTTTTACAGGTCCCGGGCAAAAAGGTATACTTGGTGTAGTAGATCCTACTCAACCTTTAGGTAAATACTTTGGTCCTAAAAGAGCTAGAAACTTAGCTATAGGTTTAAATTTTTTAGATGATGAAAACAAAGATCAAATTAAATTAGATCCTGATAAAATATCAATTAACGATGTAAATGCTTATATAGATAGATTAGGTACAATAGATACTCCACAATTTAATGCTTTTCAATTACCAGATAAAGTTTTAGAAAAAGTATCTCCTGAAGTTCTGTACTTTAAATACGCTAAACCAGAAGAACAGGATAAAATATTAGAAACTATTAAAGGAAATCTAAATGCTGTAGGGCAAAACACTGCTGCAGATCAAGAGTTAGAAGCTCCACAACCTCAAAATTTAGATCAAAATGTATTACAGCCAGAGGAAGAAGTATCTCAAGCAATGCCTGAACAACCTACTCAAACTCAACAAAACACACCAAGTGCTGTGCAAAAGAATTTACAAAGTTACAGTTTCTTATTTCCAGGGGATTCTGCTGGACAAGCTATTGCTCAAAACCAAGGCCAAAAAAGTGGATAATATGATGTTGTGGAATATATTGTTAACTATACTGTTATCCGCAGTTGGTTGGGCGTTTAATAGAATATTTCATGAAGTAAAGAGATTACAAATACTACTCAATAAAACCAGGGAAGAGTACCTGCCTCGTGATGATGCACAGTCACAGACAAATCAAATACTCGAACATCTTCGTAGATTAGAGGATAAACTTGATCGTTTTATTGAGAGATCAAATGGTTGAGCCAGTCAGTGCGGTTCTTACGGGAATTGCTTTAGTTACCAAAAGTGTAGAGTTTGTAAAAAAAAATATTAGTACTTGCCAAGATATTGGTGATTTAATTGGTCATGTAGAAAATGCCTTTGAAGGACAGAAAAAGGTTTTAAAAGATAGGGAGAAATCAGGAGCCGACCCCTTCTCAACAAAAGAAGTAGCGAAAGAAATTATTGACGCTAAATTAGCTCAAGAACAATTATATGTTATGAAGCAATTAATTGACGCTCGCTTTGGACATGGTACTTGGTCTTATATATTAGAAGAAAGAAAAAAGCGAATAGACAGAAGAAAACAAGCAATCAAAGAAGCACGGGCCAAGGCTCATAAGAAACAGCAAGAAATTATGGAGTATGTTAAGTGGGGTTTTATTGCTATAGCAACGATAGCTTTTATAGGAGTATCAGTAGGAGTTACTTTAAAGTTCTTTGTTACATTAAGTTCTCCTGTATATGCTCACGAAGTAGAATATGATGACGGAAGTTGTCTCCTTTATCGTCCGAAATACTATCTTATGTGTGTAAATGAATCAAGAGAATTAGCTGATACGCAAGTATATTTAGACTATTTAAAAAACCGTAGTGAGTGGCTTGAGGTAGAGGAGTAAACATAGTATACTATATTAATAAATCCGTTTAACTCATATGAGTCGGAAGTAGGTTTAAACCGAAGAAACGCATTATCTTGAAGGAGGTGATGTGTATGAATAAAATGGCTTTATGGTATTATAAGAAAGAGTTGCAACAAATTAAAAAAAATAAAATAATTAATTATTTAAAAGGAGAAAAACATGTTTCCAAAAACTAAAGGAGCTTATAAGATTAAATCTGGTGATACTTTATCTGGTATTGCTAAGAGAAGAGGTACTACAGTAGCTAAAATAATGTCTATGAACCCTGGTATTAAAGACAAAAATAAAATTAGAGCTGGTGCAGGATTAAAATTACCAATGAAACCAATTAAATCTACAGCAGCAGATAAAAGCAAAGCAGAAAGAGGTAGAAGAGATTTTAAAAAATTAATACCAAAGAAAAGCAATAAATCTCCAATGATGGGAGCTGGTATGGGTGCTAGAAGAGGCACAATGGTTAAAGCAGCTGGCGGTAAGATGGCTAAAGGTTATTCTAAAGGCGGAGCTAAAATGATGAAAGCTATGGGCGGTAAAATGGCTAAAGGTTATTCTAAAGGCGGAGCTAAAATTAACCTTACTGCTATAAGAAGAGCAGCTGGCGGTATGGGTTACAAGCTTACAAAGAAATAACTTGATAAATATGTTTCCTATACTTATAGTAAAGTATGGGAAATTTAATATCAAACATTCCATACTTTAAAGTATGGGTACGTAGAGAGTTTACAACAAACCATAGAGCTTATCATGGTGACTATCTACATGCTTTAGTGGTAGCTGTTACAACTATTCCAGATAGATGTCTATCCTTCCAAGTCATCTTTACTGGGTGTGAAGATGAAGACAATCGTTTGGAAAATCCTCACGGTGGGGCAATGTGGGCAAGACTCCCTATTACGTCTCTAGTATATGACGACCCACTGGATGAATGGCCTAACCCTATGCCAACTCATTTAGCTCAACCGTGGGATTGTTCTAGTAGAGATCATTCCATTATAAATATTAACAGAGCTAGTTCTAGTCCTTGGTTATGTAAAGTAGGTGGAGAGTTTTATACAGGTAAGTATCATTTTACTGTTGATTATACAGGTAATGAGATAGCTGATGATCCAGCTCAACATAAGCAAAGTCATTTATTACATTTAACTAATGGTCCTTACAAAGGTTGCATGGTTGCTTTACCTAATAATAGAGTAAGAGTAACTTCTCCAGCTATGTGGGTAACTGGTGATGGAGCACCAGATTTTATACCTAGTCAATATACACATAGTGCCGAAGAACACGATAGCTATATGGATTGGGAACAAACCTTTGATAATTTGTATGCAGATAAAAAGAAAAAATAAAGGTTTTGTAATATCTGACTTTAGTATTGTACAAAAATATAAGTATAAAAGTTATTCTAGAAACGATGAAGAGGTAAGAACTTACAATGTAAATGGAAAAAAGCATCCGTCTGTTACTACTATTTTATCAGCAACACAAAGTAAAGAAAAAATGAAGTCGTTAGAGCAATGGCGAAAAAGAGTTGGACAAGAACAAGCTACACGAATCACGGTAGATGCAGCCAGACGAGGAACTGAAATGCACTTAGTTTTAGAGAAGTATTGTCAAGCTAAACCTTATTTAAATATTACACCACAAGGTAATCAGTCAAGATTAATGGCTCATAGGATTGTAGAAAATTTAGATAAATTAAAAGAAGTATGGGGCAGTGAAGTTAATTTAATGTACGAAGATTATTGTCCTTCATTATACCCAGATCCTAAAAAAATGGCTTGGGCTGGTATGACTGATTTAGTGGGGTTATATGATGATAAACCTACTATTATAGATTTTAAACAATCTAATAAATTAAAAAGAGAAGATTGGATTGAGGATTATTATTATCAAATTGCAGCATATTCTATTGCTCATAAGGCGTACTATGGTGAGATAACACAAGGTTTAATTTGTATTTGTACAAAAGATTTTGTGTACCAACAATTTATAATGGATGAAAAAAAATTATTAGAGTACGAAAATAAATGGTTTGATAGAGCTTATGAGTACTATAAAAAGTTAAGTACCTCTTCTCCTAAAGTTTGAGCAGACATTTTCTTTTTTTCATTTAATGCTTTTATTATAAACTCATCTATAGTTCCTTTAGTAACTAAGTCAATATAAGTAACACTATTTTTTTGACCATGTCTATGTGCTCGATCCTCGGACTGCTCTCTTAACGTCAAGTCATAACTATTACTAAAATAAATTACTGTAGTGGCTGCTGTAAGATTTAAACCATATCCTCCTGTAGATGGATTACCAACAAAAAATCTTGTTTTAGAATCATTCTGAAAAGACTCTACTGCTTGGTCTCTATCTTTAACATTAACAGCTCCGTAAATAGCTACTGTTTTATCTAAAGGATATTTCTTTCTAAGAACTTGTATTATCTGTTCTAAATTATGTATATAGTTTGCCCATATAATAACCTTACCTTCAGCCTCATCTATAATATTACATAACTCAGCTATTTTAGGTGTATCAAATGATTCCTTTTGACCTTTATCCGAAACAAAAAAACCACAAGTAACTTGATGCAATCTTAAAAGCTCTGTTAATTTATTTGTATAACTTGCTTCTTTATCTTGAAAAATAGCTCTGGCATATTTCTTCAAACTTGTATAACACTCTAATTGTTCTTTAGACATACCTAATAATCTTTTAGAGAAAACTTTTGGTGGTAAATCAAAACAATCTTCTTTTTTTACTCTTGATGAAAAACTTTTTATCTTACCTTCTAATTCTGATAAATTTGTAAAATACATAGGTATCATAATTTGTCTATTACCTTCATTACTTAAAGGTCTCATTGCACAATACCTTGCACGAAAAGCATAATAACTTTTATAACCTAATAAACCAGGTTTTAAAAATTCACATTGACTATATAAATCTAAAGGGCTTTTTGTAGTAGGTGAACCAGTCATTCCTCTTTTATATTTTACTTTTAAACTAATCTTAATTATATTTTTTGTTCTTTTTGCTTTATGGTTTTTAATAGTAGTGCACTCATCTACCGCCATAAACATAGTATCTTTTTTACTATCTATAAGTTTTTTTGCAACTCTTACACCAGACACATGAGACAAAGCCTCTACGTTCATAATGTACCAATTTAATTTACCTTTTTCATAGTAATCAAAATTATCTTTTTTATATATGTGTGTTTTGTTTTGTGTAGAGCTGTGTATTTCAATTTCTTTCTTCCAATTGTGTGTAATACTATTTGGAACTATTATTAAAACTGTATCAACTTTTTTGTTATTATATAAATAAACAGCGTTATCAATTGCAACTTTAGTTTTACCTGTACCCATACCCATTAAGAACAAAAAGTATTCTTTTTCTGCACCTTTGATGAGTGCTTCTCTTTGATGTTCAAATGGTTTTGTTTTATAAATATGTGTCATTCCATAATTCTAGGATTTTTTTGTTGACAATGCAAGAATTAAAAATTAGGGTAAAC
>Ga0209337_1002840_pt1 | contig 12338 bp, 18 predicted proteins | sample LinPmetageLP53_FD_184044 | JGI IMG/M metagenome (GOLD analysis project Ga0209337, IMG submission 184044) | Marine viral communities from the Pacific Ocean - LP-53 (SPAdes) (version 2) | ecosystem: Environmental > Aquatic > Marine > Oceanic | place: Pacific Ocean | collected 2010-02-08 | reverse complement strand
GATTTTAGATGTGAAGCAGACATACCAGAATGGGGTTATAAATTTCATATGAATGATGTTAACGCATCAATTGGGTTAGCTAATTTAAAAGAAGTAGATGAAAATGTTATAGCTAAACATAAGGCAAATGGTCATTATTATAATGAACAATTAAAAGATGTAAAGGGTGTAACTTTATTAGAAAATAAAGAAGGACATGATTCAGCATATTGGATTTATACTATTAAAGTAGAACGTCAAGAAGACTTTATGGCTAAAATGAAAGAAAAAGGAATCATGGTAAGTAGAGTACATGAAAGAAATGATAAACATACCTGTGTACAAGAATTTAAATCTGCTTTACCTAATTTAGATAAAGTAGTAAAAGAAATGATTTGTATCCCTGTTGGGTGGTGGGTTACAAAAGAACAAAGAGAATACATAGTAAAATCAATAAAACAAGGGTGGTAATGAATATAGATTTAAAATCTTCAGTAACAGAAAAATCAGGACAAATAACAACCCAAATAATACATTTTGTAGGGGGTGAAAAACGTACGTTTAATAATATAGTTTCAACTTCTATAAGACAAGGTCAATTTACAAAATTTCATTTAAAAGATGGAACATGGATTATGATAAATGATAAAAATGTACTGTGTATAGAAGTATTCGAAGAAAAAGATGTATAAAGAACCTAAACATATAGTTTCATCATATACCCCTAATAATATAGGCAAAACAATATATGATACAGTTAGAAAACTTAAACCTAAAAAAGTAATAGAATTTGGAGCTTTATATGGTTATTCTGCTATATGTATAGGTCAAGCTTTAAGAGATAATGGTTTTGGTAAGTTAACAACATATGATATTTTTGAAAAATATAAGTATAAACATTCAGATAGAAATATATTATTAAATAATTTAAATTTTTATAAGTTAACAGACATAGTTAATGTAGAATTTGGTGATTTTTATAATTTTATTAAAGGGGGTTTTGAATTTGATATGGCTCACATTGATATTTCTAATACAGGAGAAATTATTGAAAATGTAATTAATGCTTACCCTAATAAAACTATACTTTTTGAAGGAGGAAGTAAAGAAAGAGATAATATTGAGTGGATGGTAAAATATAAATTAAAATCTATTAGTCCTATTCAAAAAGAAATATTAAATAGTAATTTTCCAAGTATATCTTTAATAAAAAAATAATGCCAAGTTTTTTTAGATTAAATAAAAATGGAGTAATAAATTTAGGAGAAGTTCCTAAATTAGGTTTTTCTATTAAGGATCCATCATTTATACCTGATGATTATATTGAAAAAGGAGAATTTTTAATAATGAGATTATGTAATGGGTTAGGAGATTGGGGAATTATATCTGCTATGCCTAGATTATTAAAGCAAAAATATCCACATTGTAAAGTATATGTACCCTCTATTAAATTAATACAAAAAATATTTGGTGATTCTACTCCATGGAAACATTGGCCTGAACCTGAAAAAAATTGTGAAAAAATTTTTATAAATAACCCTTATGTAGATGGTTTTGTAAACGATATAAACGATGAGGTGTTTCATGATCACTATAGATTATATGACCCTAATAATGTAAATGTTTCCCTAGTAAAACAAATGATGTTATTTTGGGGGTTTGATGAATCTGAATGTTTAGATTATAATCCTGAACTATATTTTTCACCTAAAGAAAAAGAAGAAGGAGATTATTTAATAAAAAAATATTTAGGGAGTGAGGAATTTGGGGGGTTTATTTGTACCTGTAGTCAATTAAAAAAAGGTGAATTTTATAATGACCATCGAGACCAACTTGTTATTAATGAATTAAAAAATCATCCTTTAAAATATGTGTATTATAGTGGGGTAGATATAAAGGATACCCCCTTTAAAGACTATGTAAATGTGTGTCTTGATTTTAATCAAGTTCCTACCTCCCTTAGGGTACAACTGTATATTAGATCTAAAGCTAAAGTCAATATAGGATACCAAAGCTCAATTTTTGAATTAGTTAGTAAATATTCTAATATTATTTGTACCCAAATGAATAGTGGTCCCCGAGAAAATTTTTGGAAAAATATTAAATACTTAAAATGAATATAAAATATAAATACATCATAGGAACTCATGTTATGTTTTATGAAATAGAAATATTACATGAATATATAGATTCACTTATACAGTGTGTAAAGGAAATTAATAATAAGGAAAATATAACTTTTGATTTTATGTTTAATTTAAGTGAGTATTTAGAAATATTAGATACTACTCAAATAACTAAAAAAACATTAAAATCTAGATTTATAAAACAAGTTAAAAGATTAGAAGACACAGGAGTAAATGTTATAAAAAGATATCATGAAGATAACAATGTCTTGTATGCTATAGCTGATTATAGAAGAGATCTTAATTACCATAATTGTAATGATTATGATTATTTAATGTGGGGAGAAACAGATTCTTTATTTCCTAAACAATTATTTGAAAGTTTAGAAACTATTAAAAATTATGCAAAAGAACAAAACATACATAGATACACAGTATGGTTAGCAGAAAGAAAAATGTGGGATGATTCTTGGAAACCTTTAGAACATTCTAAATTTACAAATGAGAAACATTTATCATCAAAAGATTTTAAAACTGAAGAAGAATTTAAACAAAAATTAGCAAAATCCCCTTATAGTATTAGATATGTTATGGATTTAGAAGAAATGAACAAAATAAATGACGAATATGATTCTTTTGAAATTCAAACAATAAATTATCCTAAATTTAGTGGATGTGGTTTAGTAATGAGTAGTGATTTAATTAAAGCAGGAGTAAATATACCCCCGGGAATATTTGGTTGTGTAGCGGAAGATACTGCAATGATGATATCTGCACAACAAATTATGGGTAATGCTTATATTCAATTCATAGTAAAAAACGTATTACTTATCCATAATAGAGAGCATCCTAAAAAACGTTTATATTGTCTTGATAGGAATACTTTAGAAGAAAGTGGAATGGGAGATTCCTATAAACACGGTAAAGGAACGTGGTATGATAGAATAAGTAAATTATGTAAAATAAATACACATAACTTTTTAGGCTCTAAACAAGATAGATTTTTTACTATAAAAGATTTAGAACAATAAAAACTCTTAATATTATGAAAATACTTGTTACAGGAGCCGCGGGTTTTATTGGAAACCATTTAGCATATAAACTTAAAGATTTAGGTCATACGGTGTTTGTAAATGATTTACCATCTAAAAGTAATTCTCTAAAAGAATTTGAAACGTATAGTTTTGATTTATCTGAATATAAACATTTTAGTAAATTACCAAAAGATATTGATATTATATATCACGTAGCAGCCCAAACCAGTGGGTATATTGGGTTAATAAATCCTGAACTTGATGTTGACTGGAATATAAGAAGTACATTAAATATATGTAGATTTGCTAAAGAAGTTGGGGTTAAAAAAATTATTTATACTTCATCAATGGCTGTATATGGTGAAGGAGATTTCTTTAAAGAAACAGACCCAATAAATCCAATATCTCATTACGGAATATCTAAGTTCTGTGGAGAATTATATTTAAAACAATACCAACAGTACGGAATAGATTACACAATATTTAGATTATTTAATGTATATGGGTATGGACAGGATATGAAAAATTTAAACCAAGGAATGGTTAGTATTTATTTAGCTCAATCGTTAAAAGATAAAACAATTAAAGTAAAAGGATCTCTTGAAAGATATCGGGATTTTATTTATATAGATGATGTAATTAATGCTTTAATATTAGGTTTACAACCAGACACTAATCAGGAAATTTTTAATGTTTCTTCTAAAATAAAAACTACTGTTGGTAAATTACTAAAACTAATATTTAACGCACATGATGACCCTCAATCATTCCAAACCTTAAATATAGGCCAATATGAGGGAGATCAAAACGGAAATACTGGCGATAATCAGAAACTAAAACAATTAGGATGGTTGCCAACTACAAATCTTAAAGAAGGAATAAGAAAATTTTATAAAGATGTAACCTAATGAATACTACTAAAGCTAAACTACAATGGCAAATTCCAGAACCTGAAAGGATATCAGGTACACATAACACAAAACTAGAAGTCGATTTTAATACAATCAATTCAGTTTTTAGTAATGCAGTTATTGATAAAGAATATTATGACTACATTAGAGATAAAAGAGTTGTTATTGTTGGGCCTGCAGGGTATTTAAGAGGACAACATCAAGGAGAATGGTTTTCTAACTTTGATATTATAGTTAGAATTAATAGGTCATTTCCTGTTGTAGAAAGTGATTGGATAGATTTAGGGAAACGAACTGATATAAGATACCATAATGGCAGTGAAAATATTGTAGAAGGGGGACCATTACATTTAGATAAATGTAGTGAACTTAAATATCTTTCAATAATCTTTCCAAGACACTTAGATTATTTTGATTATCATATAAATCAAATTGAGAATAAAATAAATAATTCAAAACATTTTGTTAAATTACACACATATACCGATATTGAACAGTTTATAACTTTTCACCATATAATAAAAACTAGACCCAATGCAGGAATAGCTACTGTATTAGATTTACTAAATTATTCTCCTAAACAAATCCACCTTTCTGGTATGACTTTTTTTAAAGGGCAATCTTATATAGATTCATATTCTGAAAAGGCTTTAGAAGACGAAACCCACCACATTAATAGGCAACTAATAAATCATGCACAGGGACCACAAAGGGATTTAATTAAAATGTTATATGAAAACCAAGATAAATTATTATCAAAAACTCAAATAACTTTAGATGATAAAGTAAAAGAATCACTATTATGAAGATAGCATTTTTATCCCAAATGGGGTTTCAAGGTAAAGTACCAAGAAATCACCCTAACATGAGAACTGAATTTGCACAAATGTGTGCTTTAAAATCTGATCATTATTCTTTAGCCAACATAGATAATATTATAGAAAAATATGATCATGCTATATTATTAATACCTAAAACAGATAGAGATAGAGATGCTTTATTATCAGTAGATTTAGTGACTAAAGCTAGAAAATTTGCAAATAAAGTATGGTTTATGCAAGAAGGACCATCATGGATATTTCATGATATGTCTATAGCTCAACAATTTTGGCATTATAATCTATTAGTAGATGTAGATGGAATTCTTACTGAAAACAAAACAGACATTTCCTATTTTAAAGGTTTAGTAGGTAATAATAAACCAATACACGATATTCCTTCTTTAATGATAGAAGATGCAATAGATGGCCATACATTAACTCATATAAACGATAGAAAAGGAGTTATTATAGGTGGGAATTTTGTAAGATGGTATGGTGGTTTTGACTCTTACATAATAGCAAGAGAATTAGAAATCCCTATTAGTTCTGTATCTATGGGTAGAAAACAAGAAGAAGAATCATCTATACCTGACATAAAATACCTACCTTATTTAGAATGGAATAATTGGATAAATGCTTTAAGTAATTTTAAATATGCTGTCCATTTAATGCCCACTATAGCAGCAGGTACATTTTCTATGAATTGTGCTTATTTAGGTATTCCTTGTATAGGATATAAAGAAGCAGATACACAACGTATTTTACATCCTAAATTAAGTGTTGAAATGGGTAATTTAGAAAAAGCAAGAAAATTAATTAATAAATTAAAAAAAGATAAAGATTTTTATAATGAATGTTCAAAAGAATGTCTTATAAGTTGGAAAAATAATTTTAATGAATCTTCATTTTTAAAACATATGAATAAAATTTTATAACTATGGAAATAAGTTTAATACAACCAGGTAGAAACAATCTTAAGTACCTTAAATGGTCTTATGATTCAATTAGAAAAAACCAAGGCGATCACGAAGTAGAAATATGTGTCGCAGACGATGCTAGTACAGATGGTACATGGGATTGGTGTTTAGAAATGATGGATAAAGATCCATTATTTAAAGCTTTAAAATGGGATGGACCAGAGAGAGTAGGACACACAATATTATATGATAGATTAATCAATGAGATAGCTACTAAAGACATTTGTATAATTTACCACGCAGACATGTATTTAATGCCTGGTGCTTTAGATCAAATTGAACATAAGTTAGAAGATAAAACAATTGTTAGTTTAACTCGTATTGAACCCCCTCTACATCCAGATGGACCTGAAAAAATGTTAATGGACTTTGGTGTTGAACCTGAAGAATTTAAAGAAGAAGAACTATTAACATGGTTTAAAGACATACAATTACATCAACTAACTAAAATAACTGAAGGTATTTTTGCACCTTGGGCATTTTATAAAAAAGATTTTCAAGAAATAGGAGGACACGATCCTTTATATGCACCACAATCTAAAGAAGACAGTGACATATTTAATCGTTTTCAACTAAATGGAATTAAATTTAAACAAACATGGGGCGGTTGTGTTTACCACATGACTTGTAGAGGTAGTAGAAGAAATACAGTTGATAAAGCTAAAAATATATATGAAGATTCACCTGAATGGTTAGCACAAAATATGAGATCAACCCGTAACTTTATTCGTAAGTGGGGTCATTTTGTTAAACATGATAATTTAATGAAACCAATAATACCCTCTAAATATGATATAGGAATTATACTTAAGGGCAATAATTTCGATTTATTAAATGCATTAGAACCATGGTGTAGTACTATATACGCTGATCCTCATTTAATTCAAGATTATATTCAAGTTGAACAACCAAACACAAGTATGGATTTAAATGAAAGAGTAAAACCATATGATAATGAAAAACAAAATCAAATTTTAATTGAAATAGATAATAATTTCACACAAGAAGAATTTAATTATATAACTCAATTACCTCAAATATTAAATAATAGTGGAGAGATAGGAGAATTTGAATTAGGAAATCTACGTATAACTGTATTAGGATTAGATACATTTGAAAAAGAATTAATAATATGCAAAAAGTAATAATAACAGGAGGAGCAGGATTTATAGGATCACATTTAGCAGATAAACTAATAAATCAAGGAGTAGAAGTCATAATAATAGATAACTTATCTACAGGTAAAAAAGAAAATTTAAACCCAAAAGCACTTTTTGTAAATATGAATTTAAGTACTATAAATATAAAAAAACTACATTGGCAATTATTTCCTATGAAAGTTTTTAAAAATGTAGATGTAGTATTCCATTTAGCAGCTACCCCTCAAGTACAATATTCTATAGATAACCCTACAGATAATAATAATTTACATTCATTAATTAATACATTAGAATTAAGTAAAAAAATAGAAGCAAAAAGATTTGTGTTTAGTAGTAGTTCAGCAGTATATGGTAATCCAAAAATTACTCCTATAAGTGAAACCCACCCTACTAATCCTTTAAGCCCTTATGCTTTACATAAATTAGTTGGTGAACAATATTGTAAATTATATTCGGACGTGTATAATTTAGATACAGTGTGTTTAAGATATTTTAATGTTTATGGAGATAGAATGCCTAATAAAGGAGCATACAGAAGTGTAATATCTATTTTTAAAGAACAATATAATAAAAATCAACCACTTAATATAGTTAATGATGGTGAACAAAAAAGAGATTTTATTCATGTAAATGATATAATCCAAGCTAATATATTAGTAGCAAATTTAACTAAAAAACATAAAGGAGATATATTTAATGTCGGTACAGGCCAAGCATACACAGTAAATAAAATAGCAGATATGTTTGGAGGAAATAAAAACTATGGTGAAAAAAGAATCGAACCTAAATATTCAATAGCAGATACAGCTAAAATAGATTTAGATTTAAATTTTAAACCAAAAAACAAATTAAAAACATGGATAAATACATTTACAGAGCAAAATTAGACAGAGTAGTAGACGGTGACACAGTAGACGCCTTAATTGACGTTGGATTCGACATATGGTTTAAAAAACGAATTCGATTTGTGGGTATAGACACTTGGGAATCAAGAACAAGAGACCTTGAAGAAAAGAAAAAAGGTTTAGAAGCTAAAGCTAGAACAAAACAATTATTAGAAGAAGTATCAAGTAAACGAGGCTATTTTAGACTTAAATCACACGGTTTAGGAAAATATGGTAGAGTATTAGGTGAACTTTTTATTATGGATGGTGCAGGTAAGCAAATAAGTATTAATGAAACATTAATAGCTGAAGGTCATGCTTACGTTTATGACGGAGGAAAGAAAAAAGTGTTCACCTCGTAAATTTTTTCTATATGTATAATAAAATTAAAGCCATGTGGGGAATATTTAAAGACGACAACGAATGGAATGAAAAAAACGTAGTTGGTTTTATTGCGTTTATAGTAATGGTATGTTTTGCATTATTAGATTTAGTAACTGGTTATTTAGGTAAAGATCTAGTAATAAACGAAACTATATATGATTCATTTACTTGGGTAGTATTAGGTTGTTTTGGGATAGCAGGTTTAGAAAAATTCAGTAAAAAATAAAACTTATGAAAAAAATAAAACTAACAGAAAGATTTCAACAATTAGCAGGTATTAAACCTCTATATGAAACAGGAAAATTAAATATTATAACTGAACAAGGTATTTGGGACCCAAATTTATCAGGAAGTGCAGGTTCAGGAAGTGCAGGTTCAGGAAGTGCAGGTTCAGGAAGTGCAGGTTCAGGAAGTACATCAGGAAGTGCAGGTTCAGGAAGTGGAGGGGGTTGTATTGTAAATCAACAAGCCCAAAGTTTAGTTGATCAAAATCCTAATATGGGGAGTTATGGTATATCTCAACAATTTGTAAATAATATGGCAGGTAGACCTAATTCATTTTATAACATGAAAATAGGCAAATTCTATAATAAATTAATGACTTTAAGAACTGATTATCCTTCACAAGGTGGGTATTTAGGTTTTTGTCAAGGAGAAAATCCTAATTGGCAAGCACAACTAACAAATAAATGGGGGTATGCTCAAAATTGCATACAAAATCCTGGAACTTGTTAAAAAAGCTATTCTAAAATTTAGTAAAAAATAAAAAAAAAATGAAAAAATTAAAAAACATAATTAAAGAAGAACTTAAAAATTTACAAAAATTAAAAGAGCAAATAGGAACAAATTGCCCAACTTATCCACAACAAAATTATGGAATACAACCACCACCATTTATGGATGTAGGTAATCCTAATCAAATATTAATGTGTACATTAGATCAATCATATGGACCACAAAATCCACTTACAAGTGGAGCAGGTAATACTGATATGGCTTATTGTTCTGATCCAAATGCTTTAGGTTGTACTTATCAATACAATAGTTCAAATTGGCAACCTTATACAGGTGCAAGTCTAGGTTCTACAAGCCCTTATTGTTGGGATGGGACCCATACAGTTCCACCACCACCATTTATGACTCCAGGAAATTATGATCAAGAAATAGTACAACATACTGATGGATACCAATATTTATGGTGTATGGGAGCAAGTGCTTGGATAGTACAAAATTATTCAGCTTGTGATGCGGAATGTACAACTGGAGCAGCTGTTACCCCTATTAGCACTAATAACCCAACTTCAGCAACTAAACCAATAAGAACTAAAGGTGATAATGTTATGCAAAATAGGTTTAAAAAATTAGCAAATATTAAAAGAAAAATATAATGACAAATAATATTTTAGAAACTTTAATTAAACAAGCTCTTAAAGAAGCTAAACTTGATCCAGTAGGTAAAGAAGATGATGATATCAACAATGATGGTAAAGTAGATAAAACAGACAAATATCTTAAAAAAAGAAGAGATACTGTATCAAAAAATATTAAAGAAGCAGACATAACAGCAGGTGAAAGTAATACTAATTTTAACCTTAAAGTCGATGTTAGTAATAAACAATCAGAAACTAAATTAGGTATTAGAATCCAATTAGAACCTAAAGAAGGATTTTTAGAACCAGATTTAAAAGATAAATTAGAAGCTACATTAGCTAAAAAATTAAACAACGCTTTAGAACAGTTTGACATGCAGGTAAGTAAAGACACAGACGTACCTGATCCCACAGTTATTGGTTTTTTTATTCCACTATCACAAATTAAAAATATGATAGTTAAATCTATGGGAGCCAAAACTAATATTACCCCACCTGCCTCTCCTACATCAACACCAGCTGCCCCTTCTAAACCATCGATGTCAACAGAACCTATAGGTGAATTAATAGATTCAATGATTAATGAAGAACTTATTACTGAAATGAGAGTTAGAGATTTAAAAGAAATATCAAAAACTATAAGTAAAGAAGATTTTTATAGTTTTATTAACGCAGGTAATAATGTTCTTCGTACATTAGAAGAACAAGGTTTAAACCATATAAATGGTAAAAAATATTTAGAATATTTAGTTAAACATAATATAATGTAATTGTTAAAATAAAAAAATTTAAAAAGTTATGTCAAAAAAAGAAAATGTTGAAAAGATAAAATCATACATTGATGATGTTTTAGGCACTAAAAGTAGTTTAAGAAAAAAACTACCATCAAAAATATCCCATAAAAAAGAATTATTTTGTGAAGTACTACAAAATCTACAATTTATAAATGGTAGAACTATGGGTATGAAACATGATTATAAAGTCAACATGATGGATTATGATGATCCTTTTTATATAATTATAGAAAATTTAATCAAACTAAATTATACCCAAGAGCAACAAAATGTAATAAATTGGTGGTTATATGATAAATTCCTTCCTACAGGTGAAATCTTAATTCTAACCAATAAAGATACTGAAGAAATAATACCTACTGATTCACCAGAAGATATTTGGGAATTAATTCAACAATATGAAAAAAAAGATAATAAGTAAAGACATGATTGAACGTGCTATGAAGCACACTAAATCAAACATGTCAGCTGCTCGTTATTTAGGTTGTTCATATCCCCATTATAAACAATACGCTAAATTATATAAAAACGAGGAAGGAAAAACACTGTTTGAAGCACATTTAAACAGACAAGGTAGAGGTATTTCAAAACATTTATATAAAAAGAAAGACCTTACACCTATAATGGACATATTAGAGGGTAGAGTTGATATTGCAAATTACAGCCCTAAAGACATAAAAGAGCGACTCATACACGAATCTTTAATTGCAGAAGAATGCAATAGCTGTGGATTTAACGAACGTAGAGTGGTTGACTACAAGGTGCCATTGATATTAAATTTTATTGATGGAAACGCAAAGAATTGGAAATTAGAAAATCTTGAATTATTATGTTATAACTGTTATTTTTTAAATGTTGGTAACGTATGGAGTGATAATCAATTACAACAAATGGAAGATCACAACCAAAAAAATAAATTCAACAACGATCCTACACCCGACTGGGAAATGGATGAATCTCACATTGAACATCTTAAAAGTCTTGGATTATGGGATGATAAAGAAGATGGCGAAGAATTTGTAGACTTTACATAAAAAATTTGGTTATTTAAAATAGCTTTCGTACATTATACCATAATTAAAAAAGGAAATACTATGGGTAAAATGAAAGAAGAATTTATGAAGATGCAAACCGAAGGGTACTTTGATAATATGTCTGACGCTGAATATCAAGATTGGTTACACTCACAAAAACCAGTAACACAAGAAGAAACACAAACAGAACACGATGCATGGTGGAATAGTTTAACTGACGAACAAAAACAACAGTTATACAATGATCAAGAAGAATTATTTAAATTAACTATAGAAGAAATAAATCATGAACGTAAATAATATATCAAAAGAACGCTTTGAAAAAGCTAAAAAGAAAATCATTAAAAAATATCCTGGTGCTAGAACAATGGTAGATCCTAATGGTCAGTATTATGTTGCAACAGCAAATGGTCGTGATATAAATAATTTACAAATTGGTCAAACGATGGAAGCTTATAATTTTGAGTATGAAGATGATTTGTATGGTTTTAATGCAGCTTTAAATAAAGTTACAATGATACCACATTCAAATTCAGTGGTAGAAGCTTGGCTTAAAACGGAGGTAGCAATTAAATCATACCACGTTGTAAACAGAAATAGTAACAAATTCAGCGACGATAAAGTCATGAAAAAAATGGCAAAAGATTTTGAATGATATTAAATTAATACCCTTACTTATAGGGATAGGATCATTTTTAGTAGCTCATATATTAACATTTTTTCAATTAAATGGACAATTTTTATACAAATCGTTTGTTAAACATGAGTGGGCAGTAGCTGCTGCAGGAGTTATATTGTCCTTCTTTTATATGTGGGGTACTAAATATGTTGTAGAAGCCTTTGGAGGTCAATTATGGCCTGGAC
>Ga0209337_1002839_pt1 | contig 12341 bp, 17 predicted proteins | sample LinPmetageLP53_FD_184044 | JGI IMG/M metagenome (GOLD analysis project Ga0209337, IMG submission 184044) | Marine viral communities from the Pacific Ocean - LP-53 (SPAdes) (version 2) | ecosystem: Environmental > Aquatic > Marine > Oceanic | place: Pacific Ocean | collected 2010-02-08 | reverse complement strand
GGATTAGTCACTTCCTCATCCTCATGTTTAAATACTATATAACTTTGAGTTTGTGCATCCCATTGTTGAACAGACTTTGGAGCATTGCGTAGAACACTTTTAATGTTGTCTTGATCATCTCTTCCAAAGCCTTCAGTAGAACTGTACCTCTCATCTAACCCATGTATTCTTTGGTCTCTCTGCTTCTGAGATTCTTTTCTCTCTATCTCATCCATATCATAATTACTCACGCTGTCTCCTTTACTGGTGGTTCCCAAAGTGAAGGATATGTGTCTATCCCATTGAACTGTTCTTGGTGGAGAATGAAGGCCATTCTAGCTTGTACAATAATGTCCTCTATCTTATATCCTTTTGACTTGTACACCTTTACTACCTCTTCCCACCTGTTCTTATCTTTCTCATCTATATCATCTAGTATTCTAGTGGCAGAGACTTTACCTATTCCAGCACAACCAGAGTAACCATCTACAGAGTCTCCTGTTAGTGTCTGCATTAAGAAGTTCCTCTCTGCAAGACTTTCACTTAAGTCATATACCTGTTCAGTTTGGAAGTCCCAATGCTTACCCGGTATTGTTAGTAGGTCTTTGTCTGCTGAAACTATACAAGTCTCTTCAGGGTTCTGTGTACATAATATACCAAGAAGATCATCTGCTTCTAACCACTTAGACATAGTAGAAGGGTACTTCTCTGCTAGATACTCTCTTGAAGGTGTGTAGCACACAGGTTTTCTTGTGCCTACTCTTTTGGATTTGTACTCAGGATTAATATCTTTTCTAAAGTTTTGGTGAGAACTCAAGCAAACCATAACTGAGTCTGCATCAGCTTTCTCTTGTAGCTCAGTTAGGTCTTTGTCAATAAGTCTCTTTACATCTTTGAAGTCACAGTGTAATGTCCAAAGGTCATCACCCCAATCAACTTCTTTTTCAACCACAAGACAACTCTTGTACACTAAGATGTCTCCATCTATAAGTAACTGCATCTTCCCCCTTTGTTTAGTGTGTCTCAGCCCAATTAGAGCCAAAATTATACTCACCTGTTAGTGGTACTTTCAAACTTAGAAGTTTTCCTGCTTTAGATATTGAGTCGATAGCTATCTTACCTATCTCATCCTCAATTCCTTTTCTAACAAGCACTTGGATCTCGTCATGAACAAACGCTACCTGTTCATAGTCTGTACCTTCTATAAAACCTGCCTCCTCCATACACTTATGGAACTGGACAACCCACTTCTTACATATAATAGCACCAGCAGATTGACATAGTGTGTTAAGAGAGGAGTGTACTGACCTGACTGGCACTTTTCTACCATCAAGTCCAAACAGGAATCCCTCTTCTGCTTTAGCAAAGACTGCTTTTCTTAACTCCTTAAATGCTGGGACTTTCTTAAAAAATAAATCCTTAAGTTTCTTACCTTCTCTTGCATCCTTGCCAACAATCTGTCCAAGCTTGGCATCTCCTGCACCATAAAGTAGTCCGTAAATAAAAGTCTTAGCTTGATCCCTAGTAGGCAGGTTAGTAGCCACTCTGTTAGCCTCGTGTATGTCTCCTTCAATAACAGTTTTAGCATAACTACCACTATCAAAACTTGCAAGATAATGAGACACAACCCTAATTTCAAGACCGGAAACGTCACAGCCGAGTAAGCTAAAACCTTTCGGTGCATAAAATAACTCTCTACATTCCTTACCATAGAATCCTTTGACACTAGGTACTTGACCGATGTTAGGATGTGAGTGAGAGCATCTGCTTGACACAGAACCCATTGTATTGACCGATCCATGTATCTTTCCATTCTTTTCATGGTATAACCAAGCATGTTTCCCCTCTGATAGTTGGGCTATTAGTTTATTAACTCTGAATGCCTCTGCCATTAGTTGAGCTTCAGGGTATGGTAACTTAGCTAGAACACTCTCATCAATCTTAGGTTCCTCTGTAGGAGTGAACTCTGTTGGTTTCCACCCATGAATATCGTGTAGTCTTTTAGCTATGTGCTTACGAGAGTTAGGATTAAAAGTGATTACCTTTTCTTTTATAAAGGGTTCTCCTTTAACGTATCCTCTACTCTTGTTATTCACCTTTGGAATAAAAGTCTCTGATTCTGTCCAGTTTCCAAAGGCTTCCTTAAGTTCTTTCTGAAGTACACCTCTCTTCTCAGCTAGGACAGCATACAATCTGGATGCCTTTCTAATATCAAAAGGGAATCCATTCTCTGTTTGCTTCAGGCAAATCTTATGGATGTCGTGCTCTAGTCTGATAGACTCATCAGAAAACTTTGCTTCATTCAGCTTACGATAGAGTAAGTAATTAAGTTCGACATCATTCTCACAATATATTACCATCTCAGGACTGAACTCCTTGAAGTCTGTAAAGTCTCCTTTATGTAGTCCTAGTCTTTGACCCCAAGATTTAAGAGAGTGTCTCCCATACATATCTTTACTGATTGAGTTATTCTTTGAGTCTCTTACTGCTCTGTCTGGATAGATAAGTTTGGACATGACTAGTGTGTCCACAATTTCTTGATTAGGTTCCGGCTCCCATTTGTAAAACTTTTTTAGGATGGGAAGGTCAAAGGATATAATGTTGTGACCTATAATCCGACTGAAATTTTTTAGGAAAAATAGTCCGTCCATTGTTTCCTCTCCTGAAAACGAGGCCATTTTATCTTTCTCTATGTCATACAAGACTATACAATGTATTTTAGTAAAGTCTTCTATCAGTCCGTCCGTTTCTATATCAAATACACAGCTTGTCATATTCCCCCTTTAATTAAAATGTGGTACTATCTCCTGTCCACTCTTGAGTACTTTCATCCTCAAATGGTATATCATCTTCTTCGTATGGAGTCTCAGTTAGTCTTCCTGTCTCATGATCATAGTCTAAACTACAAGCTATACCTGTTTCTCCTGTCCATCTATTCTTCAACACACGTACAGTAGTACGATCTGGACTGTCACCTTGCTGATCCCTTTCACAACCAATAACAATATCAGACAGTTGTCCTATGGAGGCCGAACCTCTTAACTGTGCCATACTAGTCTGTGCTCCATCTTCGTGACCTTTGTTACCTTGTGGTCTCTTCAGGTGTGACACAAGTATAAGTCCACAGTTCACCTCTTCTACTAAACCTCTGAGTTTAGTCATCAAGTTGTCAATAGTTCTCCTCTCGTCACCTTCTTCAATTCCAGAAACTACTATTGAGATGTGATCTAGGATAATATATCCACACCCACATGCAGTTACCATGTACCTAATCTTGGATAGGAGGTTATCACTACCAAGTGAACCCCAATGGTCATACATGAAAATGTTACCTGTATTCAGAGTGTTATCAAATGCGTCTTTAAATTCTTCATCTGTAACCTCAACTGTACCAAGATGTAGTGGTTTATTTAGGTGTAAACCCATGAAACCTAATCCAGTACGCTTGTTGGACTCTTCTAGTGCAATGTAACCTATTGTTTCCTCTTGATTCAGTATGTGGTTGGCAATCTCACGGCAAACTTGTGACTTACCTATACCTGCTCCTGCTGTGATCGTAACTATCTCACCCTTTCGGATTCCAAGAGTCTTTTTGTTGACTCCTTCATAAGGATATGAACAGGAAGCCATAGAATCTTCAGCACTTACTATATCCCATAGATCTTTTCCGTTTATTATACCATCTGGTCTATAAACTTGTGCTTGCCAAATACAATCAATCAATTCTTTTACTCTACCACTCTTGAGCATATCATTTGCATCCTTTAGTGGAAGCTTTGCTATCTTAGCTTTACCCGGTGGTAAAACTTGAGCACACTCTCTAGAGGCTTTAATACCCGGCTCATCACTATCAAAGCAGAAGATGACCTCATCGTATCCATTGAGTAGTTCTATGCTCTTACGGATAGCTTTTGAAGCTCCTGCTGACCCATTAGGAATAGAATATACAGGCCACCTGTTACCTTGAGACTGAGAAACGGATAGTGCGTCAATTTCTCCTTCACAGACTATAGCTTTCTTACCTTTTCCTGACCAGAGGTGTTCGCCATATAACCCTGCTTCCTTTATGTCTCCTCTAACGTGGAAATCTTTATTTTTAAAGCGAATCTTTTGTGCAATGCGAGTTCCACTAGAATCTTTATAGTTAGCTACTTGGACTGGTTGTCCTGCTACACTACCTACTCTGTAGTCCCATTTCCTACAAGTTTCTTCGGTTATTCCTCTAGCACTGAGATTTGCTATCTCTCCTTCAATGAAGTTCATATTTTTATCCCCCTTCTGTATTACTATTTTCTGTTCTCCTCCTGTATTTTCTCTATGCTCACAACCAAAACAGTAAGCATGTCCGTCACTATAACGTGCTAAGTTATCACGAGAACCACACTTAGGGCATGGTTCGTGCTGTAAAAATTCGCTTTCCTCATTTGTGTGATCCATTAGTACCCCAACATTTCTCTCCGTCTTTACTTTCTACTGTAATATCACCAACATAGCCAAATCCTACAGTAGTTAAAAATGTGTGAAAGTTGTCTAAAACTGCTTGTAATGAATGTGCTTCAAAAGACATCTGTGTCTTCTTAGTTATGTTATCTTCAAGACCTACACAACCATCACTTGCCCTATAGTGGAACCCATAAAACTCTCGTACCTCGTCACCATCTGGCATACCCAGATCTTTGTAAATCTTATCCTTTTTCATAACCCCCCAATTTTGAAATTGATTTGATAATTTGACTCCCACCATTCTTGAACATCAAACGATGGACAATCTGTTTTTTCTAAATTATTATGTCCTATAACTTTAGCATCTTTATACATATATGTCAAGGTCTTTATAAGTACGTATAAAGATTTCTGCTGTTGTGAAGTATAGTCTGGAGCAACTACACCTCTTGTATTGAGACCTCCAATAATACAAATACCTACTGACTTAACATCATAGTCTTGTAAGTGTGCTCCAATCTCATTAAAGGGTCTACCTAACTCAATAGTACCATCTCTTTTTATTACACAGTGGTATCCAATCTTAAGTAGTCCTCGTTTTCTGTGTCTTTCGTCAATATCTCTAGCACTCAAGTCTACATTAGGTTTAGTGTTAGTGGAATGGACTACTATATAGTCAGTTGTTTTTCTTCTGGTCATACTCTATCCACTCTAAAGGAATGTTCTCTTGTGCATACTGAAAGTTATGTTTCTCACACCACTCACCACATGTTAGTTTAGACATCTGTACTTTACTATTGATGTTTGAAAAGACAAATCTTATATCTAATTCAGGATGTGACTCACGTACTGCTCTATGCTTTCTCTGAGCATCATACCTGAAGAATCCTTTTGCTTCAATTATAATACCATTGGAAAGCACAAAGTCGGGTGTGTACTTATAATCTATGGTGTAAGCAACGGACATTGGCTCATACTCAAATGAACAATTATGTTTTGCTAAGTTGTCCGCTATCCGTTGCTCTAAACCAGATCTAAAAGTCACCAGCTTTTTCCTCACTAGATTCAAAAGCCGCACCTTCATCTACAAAGGTGGTATTAACTTCTGAAATTGCATCGTAACCTTCTTCGACTCCGAAGACATCACCAGCGTCAACACTAGGTATGTACTCAATAAGATTAAGCACTTGTACCATACGTAGACGTAGCTGTAAGCCTAAAGATTGTCCATGAAGGTATGGAGCTACCTCATAAGCCACTTTACCTGTTGAACCATTCGATATTTTAATGTTATTAGGAATGGGAGCCTTATTTGGCCCTACTACTACAGGTTTCTGTGTAAAATTTTCGCCAGTTTTTCCATTTACTCCTGACGCTTTGAGCTTAAAATGAAACATAGTACCTACATCCATACCATCTTCATCTTGTTTACTCTTATAAGGTAGCCACTCTGTCCACTTACCCTTTGGGTTCTCAGAAAGACACTTCTCTTTCCAAGCATTGTGAGCTTTATCGACCATCTCTTGAAAGTCCTCTGCTTCCTTATCCTTCAAGATAAGTTTAATGTGGTACAGACCTTCCGCTTTGTGCATTGTATCTGCAACCAGTATGTGTGGATACTCAAATTCACCAACTGGTGTTACTTGATACTTTCCTGCCATAATACTCCTTTCATGTGTGTTAAAGTTATGGTCATTACAAGAATGTCCATATTCTACGAGAAGAAATATTTGGAGTCCAGAACTCCAGTAATATCTAGTTCTCCTCTTGATGGTGGCTCCTCTAGATCTGGAATAACATCCACCACATTTTCATAGAATTTTTCTAGTACATCTGTCTTAGAGTACATATCAACAAATGATTCTCTAATGGAGTCAGCTAACTTAGGTACAAAGTGTGCGTGTACCCCAAATGAGTCGTGAACCACAGAGTAATCGTGAATTCCATCCTTTATACACCTATTAATAGTTAGTGTGAGTGCAGTTGCATCCATACTATGTACAAAGTTGGGAGACACTCCATTAATTGTTCTTCTCCTATCTATCTTAGTTGTCTCTTCTAGAATAGTGGGTTTTATCAGTACGTTATCTATGTGTGTAGTAATCCTCTTCGCCTTCATACTTGAGTATATCTGTTGTACTACAAACTTAGAAGGTGTTTCCCATGTAATAGGAAGGTTCTTACTAGCCATCTTTCGTCCGACATCTTGTAACCAAGACATTGCTTCACGAGCTTTGATAACCACTTCACTAATAGCTTCCCACACATGTTTTGAGAGGTACAGAGAACCTTCATATATGTGATCACCAAATGGATTGACTTTTGATGACATAACCCTTTCATTCATGGCATCCTCTACGTACTCTCTACAGCTAAATCTTGTCCCACCATAGGGTACTACCATTACTGGTCTTTTGGTGATCTTACGATCAATTCCAAAGGATAACCACTCTTTTGAGTATGGTACTCCAGTTTTAGCATCCTCTTGTACTTTTTCTGCAACCACATCTGCAACCATCTGGTAAATATCTTGTGGTACTGGTTCAGGTGTGAGGTTTGTAGCTTTTCCACCTATAGGGTCTCTAAGCATTGCAGAGAAGTGCTGGAGTCCATTGTTAGATCCATCAAGACACACAGGAAGTTTGGACATATAACCATATCCTGTCTCACTAAACTCTGCCCACTCAAAGCACCATGCTAAGAAAGTCCATGGTTCATCAGCTTTAGTCCACCATCTAAAGTTAAATGGGTCTTTAGCAGATTGTCTAATCATATCAGTGCTATCCTCCACCCACTCTACTCGGTCACTAAATGATACCTTGTCATATCCAAAGGCATTTGCTCCATGTACTGCAAAGTAGTCCCTTTGTTCTACATTATTAATGGGAAGAGCATCTGAGAACTGAAGTAGAGACTTAGCATAATCCGGGCCTTGAGGTGTCAAGAATGAATTAACTGTGTACTTTCGTCCTCTGAAGTCACATTGGTACACAAAGTAAATAGCTTTGTATTGTCTGAACTTTCGTGCCATAGCCAATGTACGGACTAACTGGATACGTTTGCTGGTCATCTTAGCATTCATGTCGTGTACTTGGGTAGCTTTCTTCTTCCACTTGATAAATGACTCCAGTTGATCCTCTGTCATGTCTTTTTTATGACCTTGTACTGGACTTGGTAGTACTTTGTAGTCTTCTCTAGGTGGAAGTGAAGCCCAAGACTCACCAGTTTCCCAACATTGCTGTATAATATCAAGTAATTTGTTATTTACAGCCCATTTGGTACGTTGTAGAGCATTTATAGCACCATATTCTAGTGGCATTGAGTGATTTTCCATCTCGTGAAGATAGCTCCTGTTCCTAGTCTTAATTAGTGAGATAGAATCAATCTTTTTAGTGTGGTATCCACCATTAAAAGGTGAACTCCAGTCCTTTGGAGGTATCACACATGGATAAAAGTATGGATGAAGCCCTTCACCCTCTTTATTGACATTCTCTATCCAATGGAGAGTTGCTGTATTAGCTTGGATGTATAAAACTCTCCTACTCCTGCCAAATTGTACTGTTTTTACCTCCATAAGTCCAGTAGTCTGAACCAGAATGTCTATAAGCTTAGAACCTAAGTGCAATTTCTCTTGTTTTGACCACATAGGATGTTCTAGCATCTCAATTCTAGACATAGAACGTATTATGTTGTACCTACGATAGAGTCTGTTACTGGTACGAGAGGTAATCTTCTTCTTGATCCTGTTAAATATCTTCTTGGAGTTTATGTCCTTTGCCCACACATCAAACTTGAACTGATCCTCTAATGCACTTGCCAGTTTCATTGCAACACGTGTGAAAGGACTTCTGGTTGACACTCCATCAATAGCATACTTTAGAGTCAGGTAAGAACACACATCACTATCCATTAGTCCAAGTGTGAGTGCTGAGTTCTGATACTTACCTACACCTCCAGCTAGTGCAACCTCTAGGAACTCTTGTATTCCCTTTGTTACAACATCTACGGCCTCTTTCATAAGAGTTATTCCATAGAGTGTGGTTGACTCTCCACCTCCCTTTCTAGCTTGACGTATATTCTTGTAGTACCTATCTATACCTAAAGAATTCATTTCCTTTTCAATCTTCTCTTGCTCGTTAGCTAGATTCAATTTAACTCCTCCTTTTTAAGGTTTTCGGAGACGGCCTCTAGAAAGTTTGACTCCAGCATCTCCATTGCCATTGATACATAAACTAAACATGTGGTAACTTTTGTCTCACACTCCTCCTCTGACCTGAGACACCCATCTATCATCATTAAGGCGTTGCCCAATACTTTCTGTGCATCCCTATCTAACTTCTGAATACGCTTGTTAGATAACCCATGTTCCTCTTTTAGTTCTTCGTATGTAACTCCCTTTACTGTACCCTTCATTCTACCCCCTTTATGTGTGTTATCCTTGATACGTTATTACTTCCTTTTTATACTTTCTTGAACCTTCCTTAAATGACTGCTCAGTAATGTTACCTGAGATTAACCAGTCTGCTTCGTCCATTAGTGAGACAGTTGTCTCCATTATAAATTGGGTGTACCTTAAACACTCAAGTACATCTTCTGGAAACTCAGGTTTATTAAGTCTTATGGTCTCCATTAGACTAGACGCTTCTTCCTTAAGTGTACTTTGGGCATACTTAAAGTGTCCTCCACTCATGTGATCCTCTTGACAGTTAAATGTTTTACCTATGGTCAACCTGTTGTACTTAAGTTTACTTGTGTGTACCTGAGTACCCCTATTTTGTATTCCTTTTGTACGAGACCTACCTAAACCAACTAAAGACTTTGACATGTGTATACCTATGTTATATTCTTTTTACTACGTAAATGTCCATATTTGTAAATGGTTGATAATAAGGATGAAAACTAGTCAAGCAGTTATGACCTAAGACTTCCCCTTTGTGACCTGTAAAGCCAAGTCTTTATGAAGTGGGTTCCGGATTATTATGTCAATTACCACTATCATCTTTTAATATGGTGTTCATTGTCCAAGTTGAGCCAAAATGTACATGTTCCATTTGTCAAAAAAAGATATGTAAGAATATAGTATAAACAATAGTACCATAAATTTAATCATTTGTCAACCTCCAGCTACGTAGACATCAAAATGTGTAGCGTGTTTCTTAAGTGTATGGTTAGGATTAGAGGGTCTTGGGCCTCTGTACCTCACCTTAATATCACTTAGTGAACACTTGTTAAACATACGTACTAGCCACTTGGCTTCACCTAAATTAGATTTAGTGTATGGTACACCCTTTAGAACTGAGGTGTAACCCTTTGCAACCATCAAGTGATGTGCTATGCTAGTTGCAATAAACATACTACTGTCTGTTTTCATGTTCCCCCTTTAGTTGGTGGGCAAGGTAAGAGTTGCACTCACTTTGTCATACGACACCAGATTTACAGTCTGGTTGCTTTCTCCATTGCATACTTGCCCAAGTTTAATCATTAGTTTGGCGTTCTTGCGTACACCTTTGTTTGCCATTCGTGTAGCAAACCTGTTTCTAGGTGGACTCCAAGTATTTGCAAACTTTCTACCTAGTTTGTTCTCTTTCATGATCCCCCATTAAACCACTCTGGTTTACTTGTGTTCTTCCACTTACACATGTATGCCTTGTCTACATTGTAATAGTTACGATACGCTTGTACAGTATCGTCTGACTTATGTTCGTCAGGCATACATTGAGGTGGCCTCTTAAAACCTTTAAGCCCAATATTTATAGGATGCTTGGATAAAGGCTTTAACAGTCTCTCTGTTGCGTGTGATTTGTTATATCGTTTAGTATACTCAAAGCATAAATGCCAGAATAAACGGAAAGTATACATATAATGGTCGTATGATTCTCTAACCCATACTGCACTTGGATGGTTCTTATGAGTAGCCTTGTACAATTCTTCATTCTTCTCATCACCATCTAAGATACGATGTGCTGTACTCAGTAGTTGAGCATACTCAAGGATCATCTTAACAACATGTTTATCGCAATGAGCTTCTGCACATGCTTTAGTGTTATTGTCTAGATAAAATATATTCATGTTCCCCTTTCTATGTGTTAGTGTGGTGTGCAGGATGTTTGTATGTGACAGCCTAACGGAGAAAAAGACCGCCCACCCTGCACAGGTTATTCGTCAGTAGCTCCTCTATCACTAAATGGCTCATCATATCTATGGCTATATCCTCCGTAGTCTTCATCATCACCATGGAATGTAGTCCTTTCTATTTTAAAGGGTGTTGTATTGTTTGTATTAAATTTGTGCATTACATCAGCCGAATTAATGTATGGATCAGCATCTAAACAGTTTGCACACGTCCATTCATCGGTTTCGTGTTCATAGACAAACAGAACCACATCTGAATCCACAAGATGATCACAGCTACTACAATAAAACATTGACATCAGAAATCCTCTAGGTTTGGGTTATCCTCATTGGTACATTGTATTCTAATTGAACCACCGTCTCTTAGATAGAATAGTACGACCATCACAATCAAGAGTCCACCAGTTAGTACCCCACCAAAAAAGATGGTGAAGTAAACTAACAGGTCAGGCAGTATCAGATACCACACTGATAGTCTCCATGAAATTAGGACTCACTCCAAGAGTCATTGTAGCATAGTCAAATGCTCTACTTTTGATGTCACGTACTCTGAAGTTAGCCAAATACTCATCTGGTTTAGTTACTGATTTATATATGACATTCACCAAATGCTCAAGGTTCATGTCTTCTATTGGTATGTACTCATCTTTTGAGATGCTGTAGTACTCTATTGTTATATTACGTTCCATTGGTTCCTTTGTTAGTTATAGGTTTTACTTCCAGATGCACGTATGCACCGCTGAAACATCATAGCCAGTAGGAAAGAAATGCTTTGCCCATGGTTCAGATGATATATGATTGCACCACTCATTCCATAAGAATTTAGCTCCACCTATAGCATCGCATAAATCCAAGTAGACAATAGCTTTCTTCTTCTTGGTAGCTATAGAGTTACCAGAAGTCTGAAGCCATGATGGTGTACCTTTGCGTGCGTCTTCTTCTGGTAGATACTTTCTGATATTATGTACATCTAAGCATCCAGCTTTACCTGCTACCAGTTGTACACAAAATCCTGCCTTTGGTAGGCCAAAGCCCGGAATCTCAAGAAATAACATTATCAAGTCAAGTGCCATATCTTTTTTCTTAGCTTTAATGATACGCACCATGTTAGTGTGCAACATCTTCCGATGCTTTTTAATGTATGCTATGGTTGAGTGCTTGTTGCCCCATATCCAGCTAGACTTAGCACCAGACTTCCGGTACTCAGTCATATATTGTGGTAGCCTGTCTGTACGTTCTCTGATTGAACTACTGACAAATGCTAACACACGTTCCATATTAGCTGGCGAGTGGTAGGCGTATGCTCTCACCATTGGATTGTGCTTGTTATACATAATACTAGCTCCGTTTGTGTGTGTGTGTTAGGCTCAACGAGATGCCGAGCCTGTTATATTAGCCAAATAACTTTCTAAGTATAGAAGCCTTGACTGCATTGCTTGCCTTGATGTACTTACCAGCAAGACGCATTTCATTACGAAACGATGCCCTAGGTTGCCCAGTATCCCAGACAAATACATGCTCATCGGTTGAGTTTATTAAACCCATGTACACGCCTTTGGCCTCAGTAGATCCTGAGTTGCCAACTTCAATCCATTGCCCCGGATGCATATCAAGTGATACTACATCCTGACCATGATTGGCTACTATTGTTTTAACATATCTCATTTGGTTTGCTCCGTTTGAGATTTACAAGGTTTTTAGATAGAGCCACATTAAACAACCTCGTTTAATTTAATGTAGTTATATTATGACACACTTTAAATAGAATGTCAAATTGCGTTTATACT
>Ga0209337_1002838_pt1 | contig 12342 bp, 9 predicted proteins | sample LinPmetageLP53_FD_184044 | JGI IMG/M metagenome (GOLD analysis project Ga0209337, IMG submission 184044) | Marine viral communities from the Pacific Ocean - LP-53 (SPAdes) (version 2) | ecosystem: Environmental > Aquatic > Marine > Oceanic | place: Pacific Ocean | collected 2010-02-08 | reverse complement strand
TACTTTAGATATTGTGCCTTTATCAGGGTCTAACAATCTAACTTTAATATCTCTAAGATCTTGCTTCATATCAAGCATTTCTTGATGAAGCTGTTTATTAGTTATAGGCATATCCTAAGCTTTACAACATTTGTCTCCTAGATCACAAACAGCAGGTTTTAAACACCATTCAAAACATATTAGTCCAAACGTTATAGCTTTTACCCATTTACAAATTTTACTTTTCATAATTTTATTTTTAAAATATTATATAATTAACTCCAAATTTAAAGTCGTACCATTCTCTGTTCCAGTACTTGTTATACTTTCCTTCTACAAAGTATCCTAATTGTTTACTATGTTTTATACCATATATTAATCCCCCAGAATAATCATACCATTGATCATCTTCTATATAATTATGATATGAAAATTCACTACCATCATTATAGTGGTACGGTAAAAAATTACCCCAAGCGTGTAACCATGTACTTTTATTATATTTATAATAATCAAATCCAATTATAAGAGAATGTTGAATTTGTTTATCTAAAGCATCTCTTTTTCTTTTAGAATAATCTGCTATTACTTGAGGAACTACAACTTCTTTCCACACTTCTGGATTTGTAGCTACTACATTACCACTAGGATCTCTATACTCACTATTTGCAACATCAATAGTATACCCTTCTTGTATAGCTAAATACGTGTAGTGGATATTCCCATTATCTAACATCCACTCGTCTAACGGATTATACCCATATGGCTCTGCTAATCTATGAGCAGCTCCTACACTAAAAGATAAATTTTTATCTTTTTTCCATCTATATCTTTCTGACAATTCAAAATACTCAACATCTGCAAATCCATCTTTTACATATTCTACTTTAGCTGCAAAATGATCTACACATAAAGGTCCATCACAATCATCATCAGAACTGTATCTAATAAAATGATGCTGGTCTATATAATCTACACCTTGTTGTCTAGCATAATCTACTTCAAATAAATACTCAAATCCTTGAACTTTACCTACTGTTGCTGCATCAGTATAATTAGATTCTGTACCGTCATAAAAAGTATTAGCTTTATTTTCATATCCAAATCTAGCTATCTTTCTTATACCAAATGTTACAGAGTAATCATACGGAGTTTGTACTAAATCTTCTTGCAATTCCCCAGAAGTAACAGAAAATATTTTTGCATCAGATATAGATGTACCCCCGTTAACTGCTCCATAGATAGTTGAAAACTTTAAATGATTTTTTAAGTTTTGTTTTAAATTAAAATCTTTTAAATAAATTTGTACATCACTTTGAGCATTACCTAAAAATGATATACAAACTAAACTTATTAAAATTAAAACTCTACTCACAGTGTACTTATTCTATTATTTTTATAATACTATTAATTTGACCTCCTGTAATATCTGCAGGAAGTGCTTTTTCAGTTAATAAATGCAATTTAACAGTTAACTCTTCTTCCATTAATTCAGTTACCATATCCATCTGGTCTCTCCTAGATTTAACTAGCTCTTCATTTTCTGTTTCTAAAGCAGCTATCTTAACTTCTGCACCTTCTGCATCTGCATTAGCTATTTCATTTACTTGTTTAGCTAATGCCATAAACTCTTCTGAAGGTTTACCAGCTTCTTCTAAATCTTTTAATTCTGTTTGTAAGATTTTAATGTTCTTGCTAACTGCAAGTCCAAATTTCTTACCTTTTAATTCTTGAACTTGAAATAATCCATTGATTAAATTTACTAGTTCTCCTTTTGTTGCTGTAATTGTTGTCATCGTCTATTATGATTTGGTTAATTTTAACTATTATTGATCACTAAAAAGTGAATTTTACTTGCTGATGCAGCTGTTGCTGCAGCTCCTGGATTACTTAATCTTATATTCATTGATCCAGCATTAACTTCATCAAGCTGAGCTACCAAAGTAGCATTATTTGTAGCAGTTGCTGCTGCAGGTGATTGAACAGTTAGAAGTATAACTGAATCTGCCTGAATAGTACTATTTGGAACTGCAAAGTCTGCTTCAGCTCCTGCAGCTAAAGCTACAGCTGCTAATGTAATTACTCCTGATGTAGAATTAATTGCAGCAGTATCTGTACCATGATTAGTAGCTTGTGTAACTGTTCCACTACCTGTATGTATAATACCTTTTCCTGCAGCTGTAATTACTAAATTACCTGTATCAACTGTTACATTCTGTCCTTCTGCTGCAACTGTTAATCCAGCTGTTGCTGTTCCTGCTGTATATGTTTTTAATTGTATATCCCCATCTGCACTACCAGAAGTATCTCTACCCGCTGTAATAATTACATCTCCCCCTGCAGCACTTCCTGATGCAGTACCAGCAGTTAAATTTAAATTCCCTGCAGCTCCAGATGCACTAGATCCACCTTCAATAGTTACAGCCATACCTACATTAGTACTTGTTGTAGCTGTTGGTTTAATTGTTGGTGCAGCATTATTAGTAAATTCAATACTTCCTTTAATATTTAATGCTGATACAAATGCTGCGGTAGGAGTATCTTCTCCTATAAATACTTTACCATCAGTGTTAATATTAATACCTTCAGCAGTTCCATTACCACTTAACCATCCTGTACCAAGATCAATTCCATAATTAGCCATATCTAAAACAGCTGCCATTGTTGTTAAATCTGCTGCAATTGAAATAGATCCTGCAGTATTAGTAACAGTTACATTATCACCACCTGTAATTGTATTTAATACAGGGTAACCCAATGTTGCATTACCCATTAGTATTTGACCATTAGTTGGTGCTGCTGTAGCCACTATAGTATTTTCTGCATTAGCATAAAGAATTGCACCTTTTGCTATCGTAGCTAATCCAGTACCTCCATTTACAACTGCATTTTCTCCAGTAACAACTCCTGTAAAATCTACTCCAGATGAAAACCCTGAAGTTGTATTATTACATAAACTAAGATCTATCCCAGCTTCTAAAGCTGTAAGAACTATATTATTAGTAGTAGTAGCTACTGTAAGTAAACCAGTATCTCCACTTTTTATACCTTTAAAATTTAGTTGATTTTTATTAGTTACGCTTACCCAAATATCTTCAGATCCAGCTCCACTAGTAGCAAAAGCCGGAAATAAAGTAGACACTGAAATCTTTTTAGAGTTTTGTGAAGTACTATTAGTTATCAATAAGTAATCAGTATCTACTACACTTGTTTTTGCTAAAGTTGTTAAGTTTGTTAATTTTGCCATTTTTTATTTTTTTTTATATGTCTATTCCGTCTACTTCATCTATTCCATCTGAATCACTAAGTTTTCCAAACATAGAATCTATCTGATATTTATTAAGTCCTTGTCCTCCTCTTGTCATATCGTTCTTACAATCTCTACAAAAGGTATTTGCAAAGTTAATAAAATTATCTATATAATTAATATTATTTTCATTAGATATATATCTCATACTGTCATTACAATACCCCCAATACCCCGATAGATTACCAGAAGCGTTTTCTGGATCTAATCCAGCTACACTAATAGACGCAGGTGATCCATCTTGTAGACCGTAAAAAATCCAAATATTATGTGGAGGCTTATGGTGTTTTATTACATCTCCTGGTGATAGAGTAGCAGTAGATCCAATCTCAAACATAGCTACAGTAGAATGTGTACCTTGATAAGTTCCGTTTGCTAAATTAGTAGCTACTTGGTCTAAATCGTTTAATCCTGTACTAGGACCTCCAATCTTCCAAAGCTCCCTACAACTTATATATGCATCTGAAGCATCAGGAGTGTTTTCATCAGCACAGTTATAAATACAATCTAATCCTCTTTTCTTTAATAAATAAGTTATCAATATTAACTTCCAAACATTCATTATAGAACAATCATCTGACTTTCCTGTTACTAATTTATTATAATAATCTGTTCCATTTTCTGCAATGCACACTTCAAGATTATTTAAAGTAGCAGGTAAAGATGAAGGTATACATGGAGGAGATAATGGAGGGTGAATACAAGTATCAGGAATACAATTTGCTGTTGCTGATGGATTATAATTAATTGCAGTAATATCTGTACATCCGCAATACTCACAACTTCCATCATCAATTGTTGCAAGTGGATTATAATTATCAGCAGCGGGATCAGTGCATCCACAAGGACCTCCTGGCCCAGGCACAGAAACATCTATTGTCATTTGACAACCATTACAGTCTTCTAATTCAATAGTCCACATAGCACTACACATATTAATAAGAGTAGTTGTTCCAGTACTATAAGAGACGTTATTTATAACATGAATAGTATCATTTACAATTCCACAAAACATAGACACAGAAACTATAGTATATGTTGTACAAGTAGTAGAAGTTACATCTAATGTTATAGTACCACTGCAATCATCAAAACATGAATCAGCAGATATTAAACTTGTACCAGTAGACGAAGCGGTAACTAACATTGCAGGATCTTCGCAGTATTGACAACAGCCATCATCACATACTGGAGGAGTTCCTACAAAAACTCCAGCACAATTGTTTCCATAATTAATAGCTAATGGATCTGTACAACCACAAGGAAGATAAGTACATGAACCATCATCTATAGTTGCTAATGGATTATAGTTCGATGCAGTTATGTCAGTACACCCATATACTGGGTATATACAAGTACCATCATCAGTTGTTGCGTTAGCATTATAATTAGAAGCAGTTGGATCTGTACATCCAGGAATTCCATAAATACAACTTCCATCATCACAACCAACAGTTGGATTATAATTATCAGCATTTGGATCAGTACAACCATACGTAGCTACAAAGTTAATTGTATTAGAAGTTACAGTACAGTCAGGAGCATTTGAATATACACTAGTCCATATTACCCTATACTCTCCAAAGCCCATATTAGAATTCATACTTACTAAAGTACCAGTAGTATAAGAAGAACCAGAAGGTGTAACTGTTACTGGTGAGGTAAACGTAACCCAGCCAGTTACAGTTGAATTATACTCTACAGTATATATAAGAGAGTCTGCACTTGGAGAACAAGTAATTGTACTATCATATACAGGTTGACATGAAGTAGATGCAGATGTTTCTTGAAAGGTTGGTGTATCACAACAAAAATCATTAACTACGTTGCAAATTGATTGGTCATCAAAATATAAGTTTGAATCTGAAACTATAACTGAATCTATCGCAGTAGCTACTCCTCCATCTACACACGCTGCTACTGGATTAAGTATATCAAAAATCTCATAACATTGTTGAATCTCTACTGTATCGTCTGGATCAGATATATAAACTTTTATACTGTAGTACCCATAAGTAAATCCTGTAAAACCTACTCCATTCCAACCAGCTCCTTGATTATTAACTGCAGTACCAACTATTGTAGTACCAGCATTAAATCCAGATAAAGTACCAAAATTAGCATTACCCGTAGGAGCCTGACTATCCCATTTATATAACTCTACTATATAGTCAGCATTTTGACTACTTCCAGTAACTACATTATTTATATAAGCTTGAAAAGCTGCTGACGGTGAAATTCCTGTAGTAGTAATCTCACTATCTGTAGCCGTAGTATTTGTTGGGGGCACTACTGATACAATAGCACCAGTACTACTTGTTATAGGTCCTAATACAGAAGGAGCAACTTGCCCTACAACTAACTCTCCATTTAATGCGTCACAATAATGACATATTGAATTATCTGATATAGAAATACTATTATCATAGTTTAATGCATCACTATCTCCACACCCAGTAGTTGGGAGAGGATCAGTTAATGTAACTTTAGTTTGTCCTAAACAAACTGTTGTACTAGCATCAAATACATATACCTTATACGTTCCTTCTCTAAATCCTTCACTATTTGTTGTTCCTAACCCATAAGGAGCAGATGTGCTTGTTCCTCCAGGTACATATCCTTGAATAGCAGAAGCAGCATAAGTAGCAGTTGTTCCTGTTTGTAATAACCCTCCATTAGCATTAGCAGGAACAGAATTACCAAAGGTAAAACTAGTATTTGCAACAGCTCCAGACCCAACTCCCAATCCTGCGGTATTCCCACACATTGTGTCAGCTGCATCAGTATTCTGTATAACGTATGTATAATTTGCTACACCTGTAGGTAATCCTTGAGGAATACCACTCGCATCAAATCCTCCGTCTACTATAGTTACATTTATATACCCGTCTGTTCCCCCTATAGTAGTTGGATCAGTACCTTGTACATTAAGAGTTAATGGTTGAGTACTAAGAGTAATATCATCTCCATTAGGGTTAATACAATCTGGACAACAAGATCCTGGAGTCCAAGTAGCTATAGTTGGGTCTGTTACAACAGCTGCTGGAATAGCAGTACCAGCACAATCTTCTCCTGTATACTCCCAAAAAGCCATATTATTTTCGTCAGTACAACCATCTATAGTATAAGTTACAGTACCACAAATAGGTAAATTTTCAGCGTAATGGTGTATATGAAATATGTGACTATCAGAATATTTCTTAGCGATCCCTAATAAACTAGAATAAATTTGATTAAAAGATGTAGTATAAGTATTGTTATCTAGTGCATAAGGAATATCATAATATGGATCACCTGGGGCAGGAGGAGTAGAGGACAGGCTAGGTTTAACAACTTGTATAATTTCCCATGTTTGAGATCCAATTGTACCTGGTGCAGGATACCAAGAAGTTCCTGTAATACCTACTATATCTTGATAAGCTTCTTTTAACTTATACCCAAATGTGGTACCAGTAGTGCTTTCTGCTTGATACCCAGCATAGTCAGTATATATTCCTGCTGGATCGTTTTCAGAATTAATAAAATTTAACTTTATATACGAAACTCCAGACAATACAGCAGCGCCGGTCCATACTGCATCATCCCATTTATGAAAATCACATCCATAGCGATGTATATTTCCAGACCCGCCTGATGTACTATTTATATTAAATACATCCATGAAGCTATGAGTAGATCCTACAAGAAGTATACGAAGTTGTTCTACATGTCCTGATTGAAATTCAACGTCAATATATCTAGTAAAAGTTGGCCTAGTAGAACCCCAGTAGTACGCAAGCATATTGTTGTATGACAAATATACACTCTGACTATTAGAATTTACATTAGGTGGAGTTGATGATGCACTATCAAATTGATCGCCTGTAACATCACTTAAAGCAATTGCATTATCATAAGTAAGATTATTAAATTGATTACTGTTATTATTATGCACAGTTATCTTTGCTCCGTATGAACTTAGAGTTATATACCTAGGATCTCCTATACTACTAGCCATATGAGACTGAGTAGGATTTCCTGTATATACCTCAGCTTTTATACTTGAAGATTTTTCTGCTTCTTTAGAGAGTATTGTAGTAAGTTTTTTACTCGGCTCTTTACTAGCGGCTTTACTCGATTTTTTACCAGAAGAATATTTTTCACTTGATGCCATAAATCTTTTTATTTATTTTTAACAATCACACCCACAACTATCATCACACACTTCTTTTGCTTTTAAATATTTAGAATTTGCATCTAATATAAAGCCTGGTCTTGCGTTTACTTCTGAATCATTTGCTTGTACAATAGCATAATCAGCTGATGTCAGGAGTAATAATATTTTTTGAGCTTTTGCTAGTGATGATGCACATTTAGCACAATCACAAGAGCATTCTATAAGCTCGTTAGTTAATTTAGTTAAACAACAATCAATATCACAATGTAGTAATACTGTTTTTCTATCTACTTCAGTTCCTGCTACGGTTGTTACAATTATAGTAATTATTCCACTTGAAACTGATAACTCAGAAACAGGTATAGGATAACTTATAGAAGATGAAGCATTAGTAAGAGTAAATAAAGGATTAACTGATCCTGACACATCTATACCACTAGCATCCACTATACTCAATAATAACTGAGTTGATACTTGTACAGGGTAATTTATATTTAATGTTAAAAATTTACAACTATGAGCTGCATTTAAATTTAAAGCCATACTTTTAGTTTTTGGTTATTTTGGTTTAAAAAAAAAGACCGATAGGGGGACAATGCCCCCTATAAGTCTTATTAAGTTAATTATATTAGTCTACTAGTAAGTATTCTACTATAATATCTAGATCTGATGTTGAACCACTAGTTACTGCTCCTCCAATAGTAAGACCAATTGCTGCGTTAGTTGTTGTAACGTTAGCTACATCTTCTACTCCAGATTCGTTTACTACCCAACCTGCTGTATCTAATTTATCCATTGCTATTGCTGAACTTGCATTAATACCACCAACTGTAACTTGTACTGTTGTAGTTCCTGATGTACCTGCTAAAGCTACTGCTGCTCTTACAGTTACTCCTCTAATTATAGATCCAATTGGAATAATTGAAGTAGTTGCTAATGTTTGTGCCGCTACTGAAACTCCATCTGAAATCAAATACTTAGCGTACGCGTGTTGTGTTTTTAAATTTCTTGCCATTTTTTTATTTTTTAAAGTTTAATAATTACAGTATAACATTAGCAAAGTTGCTAGCGAAATATGCGTTAAGTTTATTTTCTACTACTAAGCTATTAGCAGATGCAGCTTCTAATGCTACATTGATTTCAATTAAGTTATCAACCCCATTAATTTGAGAAGATGAGCTACCATCTTTAGTTGCTGCGATTACATACATATCATATGCATTTCCAGTTACTGCTTGTGAAGCTGGAGTAATTGGTTGTGCAATTCTATTGTAGTATCCGTACTGAGCTCCCATTAAAGACTCTTCAAAAGCTTTTACTGCAAATCCTTCACCAATTCCTGGAGTACCTGGAGTAGTAGCTGAAGCTGTGTGAGTTTGTGTACCTCCATCATAACTTTCTACAATTAGTTGAATTTGAACTGGCTCATATTCCCAAACGTTTCCGCTTTTAGCTACATCACCTCTTACTGCTCCTGAGAATACAACTGTTGCACCCGCTGTAGCGTCTGCATCTACGTTTAACCAATCAGGTAAATTTGCTGCTTCATAAGCTGCTTTTACTAATAAATCTGCATCTGTATGTGCTATTGAAGCTCCAATTGCTGTAGTAAAGCTAAAGAATTCTGGAGCTGTTCCATCAAGTCTTACAAACTTTAATACTAAACTACCTGCTGCTGCAGACGTTGCTGCTATAGTATCAGTTACTGTACATGCAGCTGCTGCTACATTAGCTCTACCGCTGTAATCTACTACATCTCTCCCGTAAAACCAAGGAGTAACAATGTTTTTACCTGCAGTTCCTCCAGATACAATTCTAATTTGTGGAGCGTTTGCCGCTGTGTCTCCTAGAACCAACTCTGTTGGTCCGTTTTGTGTCATTTTTTGAATAGATACTGCACCGTCTGCAACTAAACCATTAGTTGTAGCAACTGCAACATCATTTCCAATAATTAAATGTCTTGCCATTTTTTTAAATTTTTATTTATTACTATTCATTCTTACCCACTTCTATTTGGTGGGTTTTGAATCGAGGATCACTAATGCCCTCTAAAATACTGCTTACCGTCATATCCACTATCTCTTGATGAGAATGGTCTGGCAGTTCACAGCTTACGCCCAAAGATAATGAAATTAACGTTGGATTTCTTACGTATGTTATTTTTACTGTATCTATTATAAATATAGCACTCGCGTACACATCTATAAAGTTACCTCTAATAGTACTTAAAGGTGATGTATGTTTTGTTGTATTAAAAGGATCTTGTAATAATTTAAAAATATCGTCTTGTTGACTAAATCTATTAATAGCCGGTTGTCTTTCTACAGCATTTGTAGCAACTCTTTTACTATTTGTATTTTCTTCATAATGTACTGGGAGTACAGTCGAAACGATAGTATTTGAAGAATCTAAACCGGCAAAAGTAGATACAACCCCTAGTGAAGCGTCCCAATTAAACCATGTATGAATTGCAGTATCTACCGCTACAATAAATTGCCCTGGATGATGTAAAGGGCCATGCTGCTCCCAATGTACAGACAGTCCTGATACACTGTTTAATAAATTTATTATATCATTTTGAACTGCATTAATATCTGCTGGATATGAAAATCCACCAGAATTTGTCCATAACAGTTGCGATCCAGTTGTTCCTCCTGATAAAAAAGACTGGGCGTCTTCTATTATCATCATACTATTTACAAATCCTGTATTATTATTACATACAAACGAAGACATATCAAAAGTAAAATAATCAATAGGGTCTGTATATTGTATATTCCAAGTAACAGGTTGACAATTATTAGTCCAAACTAAAGATCTTTGGTTAACCAAATACATATAATCTGTAGGAAGTCTAAAAGTATCTATCCAATACTCAGAACTATATTGTTCTTTAAAAGTAACAGGTGCTTCAAACTCTCTAACAAGAGTTCTAATATCATCTATTCTTTTTTGAGATTGCTCAAACCCTTCTCTGTATTTATTATTTTTACCATATTTGGTATTAATAAATCTAATTTGAGATTTGTTTAATTCTATATCTATTTCTTCAGATAGTAGCATATCAGCTTGGAGTGAATTAATTTTATCCACTCCCTGCTGAATTGCTAAATGCATTTGTGTTACATTCATATTATAATGCTAGTTCTTTTAGTTTAGCTCTTAATATTGTTAATTTTCCAGAATTCTTTTTATCTTTTAAATGCACGATTGTATCATCTTCTGTGTCACCAAGAACTTCATCTATAAAAATTACTTGATTTCCAATTTTCCTTAAAACACCTAAAGATACCATTTCTGCAATCTCAGATTTTAATTCTAAATTTTTATCTGTTGCAATTCTAATAAACTTTTTAGCATCTGAATTCTTAATTTCATATAAAGCATTTTCTATTTGATCTTCAGTCATCCTATCAGGATTTGTACTTGACATCAATCTTAAGATTCTCTTCATATTTAAAATACTAGATGTTACTTTAATAAATTCTTTATCTGCATCTTTTCTAACTTGGATTTCATTATTTCTAGTTTTATCCTGTCTAGATAGATCTTGGATGTAGAATTTTTTAGTTACCTCATCATCCATTTCTTTTTTAGTCAAAGCTACGTGAGGATGTTTAAGAGCAAAACTATATTTAATATAGTCCATAATGCTAATAGGTGTTCCATCTTCGTTTGACCCTATTTCTAATTCAACCCCTGTAAATCCTACAGGTATTGTCATATCTGCCCAAAATATTTTAGAATGTCTAGGCCAATCCACATGCTCAGGCGAAACATCTAATATTCCGTTTAGATACTTTTTTTCATCGTCAGAATTAAAACCTTTTAAAGGCTGTCTATTTACATAAACACTGCTTAGTTTATAGGTTGCTTCTGCTCTAACTGCTTTAGGGAGGTGACCTCCTAGGTCTTCTCTCCTGATAAATACTTTTTTACTGCTCATAATCTTAGTTCTTTTAAAGTTTAAATTAGGTGGGTGTAAAGAATAACTCCCCGAATATTTTATATAATTAATTAAAGAAGTAGGGAGATTTCTCCCCCCACAACCTTAATCAAAAACCAATATATAGACGCAAATTAATGCCAAATTAAGACGCTACACATGTAATATCAAGCGAAGTATCAAATCTCTTAAGAGCAATACCTGCCGTTTTTAACATATGTACCGACGCACCGTCTACATCAGACGCTCTAGCAGAAGTTGAATCAAATCCTCTAGGGACTACAGATCCAGCTACACACCATCTCATAGACTCACGACCTTTCTTAGAGATCATTTGTAAGTTATTTTGACCATCATAATTTGATTGATCAACAAATACCATTCTATAAGACTCAAGAGAGTAACCTGTAACAGGGTGCTTACTACGAGCTTGAGCGACAGCTCCATGGTCAAATAATGGTAATTTTACCACATTAACAACATGTCCGTCTACGTGCTCGTAAGACGTAAAGTAACCAGTTAGACCTAATGATCTACCAGATCCTGTGATGAAACGATTCTCTCCACCAACTTTCCAGCTATTAGCTGAACCACCAAAGTGATTTTTAAGAGCCTCATCAAATTCTCTAGCACCACCAGTACCAGTATAAAGAGTTACTTGTTTTTGAGCAGCATCAGTCATTCCGTAGAATAAGTCTCCGATGATGTTCTTTAATTTAGTTTCAGTCATTGTAGAGTAAGTGTCAGTTTCAACAATTTGCTCTAAAAGACCAGGTCCTACGATTACTGGTTGACCATTCTCATCTTTCATAGCCGTATGGCCATTAGAATCATAAGTTTTTTGTCCGTACCAGTAGTACATTTCACATTCTTCTTTAAAGTCAAGCATGTGTAAGTACTCTTCATAGTCCATCCAAAGTTTAGTAGTAGATCCACCTTTAGTTGGTAAAGAGA
>Ga0209337_1002836_pt1 | contig 12343 bp, 26 predicted proteins | sample LinPmetageLP53_FD_184044 | JGI IMG/M metagenome (GOLD analysis project Ga0209337, IMG submission 184044) | Marine viral communities from the Pacific Ocean - LP-53 (SPAdes) (version 2) | ecosystem: Environmental > Aquatic > Marine > Oceanic | place: Pacific Ocean | collected 2010-02-08 | reverse complement strand
GTCGATGTCGACCTGTTCGAGGCGCTTCGGATTGCGACCCCATGCCTTGATGCTGTCGATGCCGACCCACTTGGCTGCTGGTTCTTTCTTAGTGTCCACTCTGCACGCTCCCTGGCTCTGCTAGACTGTATACCCTGACCTCGACTCTCGGACGCACAGACACCCGCTTCTGCGCTCTCAAGTCGACGACTGCGATGTCGTTGCCGAGCCAGCCGTCGAGGCCGTCGAGCACTGCCTTCGCGTAGTTGTCGACATCGCCGACCGCTCGATGGTGCGGCTCGTCCATCGACCAGAGCCAGCGGGGCATGTAGCGCGGCCTCTGCTTCGGTCTCGGCAGGTATACCACCAGGTCGACCCTCACCAGGTCACCAGGCCGCTCGGCATCAGCTGGAACGCACGAAGCCACCAGCGCCTCGTAGCGTCTGGTGGTGGCTGGCGTGTACATGCGCGCATGTCTGCCGACGATGCGAGCGCGAGGCCGAGCCTTCGGGGCTGGCTTGCCAGGCACCTCGAAGGCTGCGACCAGGCGCCAGGTCAAGCGAACAACTCTAACTGCTCGCCGCGAAAATACTGCGCCAAGGTCTGCTCTCGCCACATCATCGCGAACTTGTAACAGTTCGAGCACGACTTATGGGAGCAGCCAGGCAGCGGCTTGCCTCGCCGTCTCGCTCGATATGACCAGGCCATAGAATCAGATGACGCAGCATAGCCGCGCACCATTGGAAGTCCCTGGCGCTTGTAGCCGAACAAGTGCAAGCGCATCCCATTGGTTGACAACTCTTCAACGATGCGCGCAGCGCCAGACGTGTTTTGCCTGCGACAGACGGACCCGAGACCAACGCGAGGCAGTGCAGATAAGTCGACACCGCTGGCCAGGTAGGCGTCGACGTGTCGCATGTAGTCGTCCCTGTGCCAACCCTGCAGCACTGGCAGCCATGGCACGTCAGGCGCTAAGTCGCGCAGTCGATGCAGACTGTCAATGGTGCGGCTCTGGTGCTCTGCGATTGTCAATCCTGTCTTATCAAGCATGAACGGCTCGCACATCCAGTCTTGCACAGCCGCAAAGTCGAGGCGCCCAATTTCTGCGTGATAGCGCCTGGCACGACCTGCATAGTCTTCAGCGCTGGTGACCCAGTGGCCGTGCATGGACAGTTCTGTAAACCCGCCAGAGTCTAGCGCCCAAGATGCGCGAGCCTTCGGCATCGAAACTCGACGCCTCAAGCGTCTATCGCTGACAAACAGTGGCACCGGTGAGCGGGCCAGCCAACCTGGCTCGTGCGTTCCTAAATAGAAGCGCATGAGGACACGCGAAGCGTCTGCGGGCCAGGGTTGACCTGCGCTGTGGCGCTGTATCGGACAGGCACACGAACCGCCGAGGCCACCGCGTTGGCGACATAGGCACACCAACCCTCGAAGGTCTTCGGTGATTCGTGCTGGGCTTGCTGCACGAGCTGGTGCAGACTGACGACCTCGACCGCCACAGGCGCAGCGTATTCGAGTTCGATGGTGCCGCGCAGCGGGTTGCCACTCATCGGACACATGCCAGACGGAATGTCGAGCACATGGCCGATGGTGACAACGTCAGGCAGGTCGAAAACGTAAAGCAGGCCCCTCGGCCTCGCTCTATTGCTGATGGGTATCATGGCGACTTCAACCACTCGCGGAACTCCCACAAGGTCATGACGTGTAGCCGCTTCTGGTCGGTCGACTCCCTGGCCGCGAAGTCGCGCGCTGCGCTGGCGATGGCCATGCCTCGCGGTGACTCCCAGTGCTGGCCACCGAGCACGATGACATAGTGGCGGCAGTCAAGCGCGACACTCGCACTGTAGATGTCGGCGAAGACCTTGACGTCGGCGCTTCCGCTCGTCCTCTGGAACGTGCACTCGACGGCGATGCCAGAGTCGCCAGCGAAGTCGATGAAGTACGACGAGCCCTCGGTGGCCCATGCCGGTCGATGCACCTTCCGCTGAGGCTCGAAGCCTCGCAGCCGCATGATGGCGCGCATGTCCTCGCGGAACTCACGCCCGTTTTTGTTTGCTTGGCTCATGTCTGCTCCCTGTCTCGGTTAGATGGCGACCTTGGTGTTCGCTTTGTTGTCATTCGCGATGTGCGCAAAGATGGTGTACTGGCACGGCTTCGCCTCTGCGCCTCGCAGGTAGCGAGGGTTCTGGCGGTGCACCCAGTGGTTCTGCTTCATCGAGCAGAAGACCTCGGCATCGAAGCGGGTCAGTGCGTCGAGGAAGCACCGAGCACCGAGCCAGGTGCTGTGCGGCGCTTGCTTGTGCGTACGGCCCTCGTGCGTGTTGCTGTTCATGTCTGCTCCCTGTCTTGTGTTCAGATTCCGCGTCGAGCGGCTGCCCGCTTCGCACGCTGGTAGAGCGCCTCGTCGCCATGGCTTCGAGCGCTGTCTGCGATGTCTTGCAAGTCGTATCCCGCGTCGACGATGCGCTGCCATGAAACTCTACTTTCGGCAAGTGCGTCGGATAGTTCGTCAAGGGTCATGGTCACTCCCTGTCTCGTTGGTTTAGATGGCGCACTCGATGGAGCCAGCCATCAAGTCGGCGAGCTGGTCATCGTCGATGCACTGCGCCGACATCTCGGCGACCGCCTGAGCGGTGGTCGCGCCAGTCATGTCGAGACAGCCAGCGCCATCGGCGGAAGTCCACCAGCCGACAAGGCTGGCAGGGTAGTCGCGAAGGGCTTCGGTCAAGCTGATGGTCGTCATGGTCACTCCCTGTTCACACTGTACACATAATGCACCATGCACACGCTGTACACCCTTACCTTCGTTTTTCTTGCTCAAGTCGCGCATTCTCTGCGTCGATGGCTCGCCAGCGCCACTCCATAAGCAGCCCGAAAAGTGAACTACCGACCATCAGCGCCAGACCCATGACCATGTAGTTATTCACGCCAGCCCCCTTGCGGCATTGTCCAGATGACGACCCGACGGTCGCACCAGTGGCGATGTCGCTCGGCACCAGACTCGACGAGCACCTGCCGCACTCGGCGACCTGTCACGCTGACCGCGCTGGCGATGTCGGCCACAGTGCTCGGCCCTGCTTCGAGCGCCTGCCTGACTCTAGTGGCCACCTTGGCTCGCCTGCTCGGCATCGGTGGCGGGTCATCGTCGACCGCATCGCGATACCGATGGCTGCGTCGACACTGCAGGCAATCGACACGAGTCTCGTCGGTGGTCATGGTGTGGCCACTCGACAGGCCGCAAGCCGTGACACCGACACCAGCCCATGGTTGATAGTGGGCCTTCATGACGCACCGCCAAACATCACCAGCGACCTCGGCGAAGACCAGACTCGCCGCCACCATGGCAGCCGCTCCCACTCGACGAGCGAGATGGACAGGTCGACCAGCTCGACCATGTGCTCGTCTGGCGCTTTCCTCGCCTGGTCGAGTTGCTGCTCCAACTGCTCGACCCTGGCGCGGAGTGCCCTGACCTCTTCGGTGCATCGCTCGGCCCTGACTCGAAGGGCGATTACCTCGTCGTGTCGCGTCATAGAAGCTCCCTGTCGTGCACCGGCAACGCCAGCGCTTGTGATGTCATGTCCACCAGAGCGGCGACCTTGTGGGCCTCGCTACGGCGCTCTGTTCGCTGTATTGCTGCCCGATAGGCCGACACGAATGCTCGGCGGTTCGCTGCGTCACTGGCTCTCAGGTTCTCTGGAATCGTCGACCCATCAGGCCAGACCTCGCGCCAGCCACCAGCGGCAGCCAGACCCGCAGCCATGGCGCGCTCTCTGCGAGGGTCGTCATGCAGTCGATACGGCGCAGGCTTGCGAGGGTCGTGAGGCACCATCGCACCACATCGGTCGGCGATGCCTCGAAGCTCTCGATAAGCAGCACCAGCATCGGCGTGCCGGTGCCAGTCGGCCACCTCTTGCCGCACTCGGTCAGACCATCGGCTCGGCCCTTCAAGCTGTCGACGTGCGCCCTCGATGGCTCGACGGTAGCCACCGACGAAGACCTCTGGTCGAGCGCCAGTCGCGAAGCGCTGCCAGCCACCGCTGTCCTCGATGCCGCACCAGCGCGCTTGAGCCTCTGCTCGGCTCGGTGACAACTCGAAGGTTCGAGGGTCGCCAGCTGCCGCTGGCTCTGTCGCGCCATGCTGTCGACGAAGCGCTCGAAGCCGACCCCAGTCCTCGCCGCTGGTGTCGTCCTGGCCACCCCTAAGCAACTCAAGCAACTGGCCAGGCTTCGGCCACCAGGCCGCTTGTGGGCCTCGCAGGTAGAGCAGGCAGGCAGCCATCAGCCTATCGTCATCGACGTCTGGCATGACAACCGACCAGGCGACACCGATGGCAGCCACGGAGGTCGCCTTCGGCATCATGCATCCAGCGGCGACCAGAAGCTCGATACTGTCGGCTATGCCTTGGTCACTCGGCATTGCTCTGCTCCAAGTCTGCGAGGCTCTCGTTGCCGGTCATCCCGCTGACGTGCTCGTCAAGCGCATAGGCGAACTCGTTGACCGCCTCTGCGTGCTCGTCTTCGTCGACAGCCTGCAAGGCATAGACCGCCGTCTCTGCATGCAGCGCCAACTCCATCAGGGCAAGCCAGGGCGTCTTGGCAGTGGCCTGGATAATGAGCGGCCTGCGGTGGCCGAGGTCAAGCGTCACCTCGGCGACCATCCTGCCGAACTTGAGGTCGACCAGCTTAACCGCATGGCCACCGACTTCGATGCGGGTCATCGTAGCTCACCAGCGCCAGCGGCGAGCAGACACGGCTTGCCGCGAGCACCCATGACGAACGCAGCGCGCTCGACTTGGGTCAGGTCGACGAGTCCGCGGAATACGTCTTCCTGAAACCGCGCATTGAAGCCGGCCCAGTACGCCTCGAAGTTCTCACCGTTTCGGTCGGCTGCCTTGTACTCGTCGGTCTGGATGATGCGCTGTGTGTTGAGCACTGCGATGCGAAGGATGCGGCCTCGCTTCTGGTGGTCGCTGTCTTCGCCGAGCGCGAAGGAAAACATCTCGGCTGTCATCTCTGGAATCATGCTGGCTCCCGGTTAGGTGCACACCTTATACAGTGCCGGTGTGCACATTGCAACCCCTTACCGGAAAGATAGTCAGCCACCCTCGATGACATCGGCCTTCGACCCTTGCAATACACGGAACCGTCTCGCGAAGTTTGGCACCGCTTCGGGCTTCGGTGTCGCGGTGAATCGGTCGGCCTGCCCCTGGCGCCAGGCAGTCACCCACTCGTCGAGGTAGCTGGCAGCCTTCGCAGGTCGAAAGAGTGTGGCGTGTCCAATGCGTCGCTCTCGAAGGAAGGTTGCGCGGTCGTCTGGGCTCTGCTCCCACCAGTCGACAAGCTCGATGGCCTTGTCTTCGCCATGCTCTCTGATGACCGTCGACAGACCGCCCCGCTTCGGTGGTGTCTTGTTCAGAGACGCGCCATGCACTCGACGCCATGCCTCTCGGTAATGAGACCAGACACGAGACAGGCCATCTGTGTTCTGTGGTTGTGGAGGTGGTTGTGGTTGTGAGTGTGTAACTACGCGCCTGTGGCCACTCTTGGTCCGCTCTTGGTTCACCTTTGGTCCACTCTTGGTCCGCTCTTGGTCCGCTGAATCGTCATTCGCTAGTTTTACCCTGCCTCGCTTGGTCCGGTTTTGGTCCGGTTTTGGTTCACTCTTGGTTCGGTTTTGGTTCACTTTTGGTCCACGTCGATTCGACTCGAACCAGACATCCCATGCCTCGCGCTTCGATGGGTCCGACCAGGCATCGACATCAGCGAGCAGGCGCGACACCTTCGACTGCGACCAGCCCCAGACAGCGGAGAGCTGGCGGCGAGTAGGGAATCGACCGCGAGGCCGCATCGCCTGGTCCTGTAGATAGCGAAGGTCAGCGACAGCCAGGCCGCGAGGCCAGACCATCACACCGGCGAGGTCTTGGCGAGCGAGCCGCCAGTCGTCAGGGTCGACAGCAAAGAAGGACATGGGTTCACCTTGTTGTGTAGTCGCGCGACATGCTACGCTGGGCGCGGTTGACATGGGTGGCGCATCGACAGGGTTCAGGCTGTCGGTGCGCCTTTCCTGTAATGGTCACTCGGTGAGAAGCGCTTCGAGGCTTTCGGGCGTGAGGTAGAGCCTGGCCGATAGGATGCGACGCCGCTCGGCCTGGTCTGGCTCCAGCGCCGCGAGCAGTCCTGCGATGAGTCCCATGTCTGGCATCTGGCGACCTGACTCCCAGAACCTCATAGTGTTCGGCTCGACGCCATCGCAGCCCAGCGCGGCGCAGTGTCGACCGAAGCGGACACGGCCGAGGCCGGTCGCCTCGCGCTTCGCCCTCAGCCAGGTTCCCACGATGGTGCGTGCTTCGAGCTTGTCGATAGTAGTCATGCTCACTCCCTTATGATTATTATTGCTTGATGTGCGTTTTATACTTGTGTGCTCATCCTGTATAGGGTATAACATGTACAGACCGAAACACAAGGGAGCGAACATGCAAGGCACCATCAGCGCGAGCAGCATCACCAACTGGCCAGGACGATACGAGAGCGGCTGCGGATACGACGAAGACGAAGACATCACGTATGAGCCGAGCGGCTATTCCGAGACACTAAGCAACGGCGCAGAGGCGACCTGCACTGACATCGACGGCGACATCTGCACGATGCGCGTCGAGCACTACTGCGAAGAGAGCGACCGATATCTCGCACTGACCTTTCAAGTCAGCGCTGCCATGCTGCAACTCGACGAGCGTGTCGACGTGCAGGTTCTCGACCGCGACGGCGAGACTGTCCTGCACGCTGGCACGATTCAGATGGCCAGCTTCTACGCCATCTGCAACCTTCACGAGCTGGCCGAGTGCATCAAGCCATGGGAGGAGTGATGACCAGCGAACAAGACTGGCTCAAGGCCAGACGACACGGCTTCGGCATCGGAGCCAGCGACTCGCCTGCCATCCTCGGCGTGAGTCGCTACGGCGGCCCCTGGCGGGTCTGGGCTGCGCATAAGGCGCCGCACCTCACCAAGCCTGTCGGCCAGGCCGCCCACGATGGTCGAGCACTTGAGCCGGCTGTGGTGGCCATGTACGCCCAGCGCGAAGGGCTCGACCTGACGCACCACGACTACACCGTGTACCAGCACCCTCGCATCGACTGGCTGCGCATGTCGCCAGATGCGACCACAGGCCCTGTCGACGCGCCGACTGGTCACGTCGAGGTCAAGGTCGTGTTCTCGGCACAGGTCGCGCCGACACTGCCACCGAGCGGCGAGATGGACATGGGTTCGTTCCCTGTCCAGTCCTGGGTCGTGCAGTGCCTACACCAGCTGGCGGCAGTGCCGAGTCTGGAGTCGGTGACCTTGGTGGCCATGCTGCCATGGTTCGAGCTTCGAGCGTACCGCCTTGAGCGCGGCGAGCCTGGGTCGCTGGTGCGTCGAGCCATCGCCAGACTGGCGACCCGGCTGCGTGACTGGCGTGAGCGGTATCTGGTTGGCGATGAGGTGCCAGAGGTCGACGACTCTGACGAGTGCTCGAAGCACGCCGACTGGCAGAACCCAGCGCCGCCAGACTGGTCGAAGAAGGCAGCCGACAGACCATCGAGGGACGCCACCGAGCAAGAGGTCGCGACTGCGTACTGCTACGCGGACGCAAAGCGGCAGGAGGCCGAGGCCAAGAGTCAAGCCAAGGTCGCGAGGAATCTACTGCTCGACGGCATCGGTGACCTGTATCGACTGGGCCTGCCATGTGGTGGCTCGGTCAAGGTGTCAGGCCATGCTTCGAGAAGGCTAACCATTCAAGACAAGAGGCAGGAGGATGCGTGAGCTGGCATTATTTGCAGGGGCAGGAGGCGGCATCCTGGGAGGGCGACTGCTCGGATGGCGCACCGTCTGCGCTGTCGAGGCTGCTGCCTACCCGCGACGAGTCCTTCTCGCGCGACAGCGAGACGGCATCCTTGACCCGTTCCCCATCTGGGACGACGTTCGCACCTTCGACGGCCACCCATGGCGCGGACATGTCGACGTCATCAGTGGCGGCTTCCCATGCCAAGACATCAGCCAAGCCGGAAAAGGCGCTGGCATCACCGGCAAGAAGTCTGGCCTCTGGTCTGAAATGGCACGAATCATCGGAGAGGTCAGACCGTCAGCTGTGTTTGTGGAGAACTCACCGTTTCTTGTACGTCGAGGGCTCAATGTCGTCCTCGGCGACCTTGCCTCGATGGGGTACGATGCAGGCTGGTGCGTGCTCGGCGCTCGACATGTCGGCGCGCCACATAAGCGCGACAGGCTCTGGCTCATGGCTCGCGACGCCGACAGCCACTGCAAACCAACTTTGCCCATCGATGCAGAAGTGGCCAGGATGCCGACGCTGGACAAGGTTTGGCCAAGTTGGTGGGACACCGAGCCCGACGGCCTTCGAGTGGGTCATGGGCTGGCCTGTCGGATGGACAGACTGCGAGCCATTGGGAACGGACAGGTTCCGTCAGTGGCTGCACTTGCATGGTGCATATTAAACGAGCACATGATAAAAGAATCGAAAAGGGAGCAACGATGAGCAATAACCAGCTGACGAAGCGCGAAGGGTTCTCGAACTATGTCGAGAAGGTAGTGCATGACCGATGTGCGACCTTCTTGGCGAGGCCAGAGCAGAGGGACAGGCTGACTAGACTTGTCATGGGACTGGTGCCGAAGAACCCGAAAATCTTGGAGTGTACGCCAGCTTCGGTGGCGATGTGCTTGCTCCACTGCGCCGAACTGGGGCTCGAACCAAGCACGACGACTGGCCACGCTTGGCTGATACCTCGATGGAGCAAGCAGGCAGGCGCTCAAGAGCTGACCTTCCTGGTCGGCTACAAGGGCTTCTTGGAGTTGGCCCACAGGGTCGGCAACGTTCGCACGATATACGCTGGGGTCGTCTATGACGGCGAAGACTTCTCTGTCAGCATCGACGGCGATGGTGTCGCCATCAAGCACACACCAGACCTGTCGCGAGGCTTTGACCGCACCGACGACGCACTCATCGCCAGCTACGTCATCGTCACCACGAAGGACGGTGGCACGTACAGTGAGTGGTGCACTCGCGACGAGATAGACCAGCGGCGCAAGGCTGGCGGGTCGCGGCGCTTCTCACCATGGTCTACCCACTTTCCAAGGATGGCCCGCAAGTGCGCGATTCGGAAGCTGTTCGCTGGCGGCGCAGTGCCGATGACCGGACAGGCTGCGCACCAGCTACGCAAGGCCGTCGAGGTCGATGTGACTGCGGAGCTGCAAGAGCTACGCGAAGCCGACTCCAAACCCAGCCCACTCATGCTGCTCGAAGGCGACACCGAGGCGAAGCCGCTCGACGGCCTGTTTGACGCTGGTGAAGAGTGAACGCCGCAAGCCTGGTCACTGCCATCTCACAGGCAAGAACGACAGCGCGAGCCAGGGGCGCTGTCGGCCTGACTGGGCTGCGACAGGCCGAGGCCATCGGCGCCATCACCATCAGCGGTCGGCGAGTCTACCTGACCGAGGTCGGCTACGAGCTGGTGCGAGCGGTATCAACTGATGAGGTGAGGCAGGCGCTTGCTCTGCGACATCTACTCGACGACAGGGAGAGAGCATGAGCGAAGACGAAGACAAGTACGAGCGAGCGATGCGACTCATTGTGATGGTGTCGGTGTTCGTGTCCTGGGTGGCTGCGATTCACCTCGCAGTCAGGGTGTCGCAATGAGTCGCGGTCGACCACGCATCGAAGACCAGAGGCCAGAGGCAGTCGAGGTCGTCGGCAGGTTCCCAGATGCGCGAGCCGCTGCCATGCTCGGTGTCTCGAAGTCCTGCGTGACAGCCTGCCGCAATCGGCTCGGCCTGGCGCCTGTCGATGTCGATGGGCTGCATCTACGCATTCACGAACTAGAACAGATTATCGAGCGCTTGCTTGGCAGACTTAGGGAGCAGACATGACCAAGAAGAACGACGAGATGCCAGAGCACACATGGCTGATAGTCGAGGCCATCGCCAACATGCAGCAGCGCATTAAGGCAATCGAGTATTCTGCAAAACTGAGGATACCGGCTGGAATGCGAACCGCATCGGCCTACTTCGACCTTGTAATCGGTGACAGGGAATCATTCGTCAAGGCTGTCGAGCGCAGGGCCGAAGCGAAGCATGAGGTCGAGCCTGTCACAAACGACACAGGCGTCATGGTCACACTTAAGCAGGCCGCAAAGCAGACCGACAGGTCAGTCAGCACGATACGACGATGGGTGCGGAGAGGCCTGCTCGAAGGGCAGCGTGGCCCTTCGCCCAGCCATGGTGGCACGCCCCCCATCATAGTCAGTCAGGCCGACCTCATCGAAGTGGCTGAGGCCATGGATGCCTGCCTGGAAGTGATGCCATACGATAGACGAAAGAGAAAACACTATCAAAAGCGTTCGCGCGCAATATACGAGCCAATGGTTCGGCGTGTTCCATAGAGTCGACGACCCGTGGAAAGATGCCTAGTCGCCCAGAGCCTCGGCGATGGCCTGGGCTCGACTGACTTCTTCGAGGTCGATACCCAGCGCGGACAGGTCGAGGATAGCGGCGACCATGCCATCTTCATCATCCTCGCGGTCTGACTCGGCCAGTCTGGCTGTCGCCTCTCGTACCAGGCGCAGCCATCGAGGTCGGTGCCTGCGCTGCCTGGCGTCGGCTCGCGACTGCACGGCGATACGCTGGGCTACCGGGTCGCGCTGTGCCGCTGTCGCGATGGCATCGACTGCCGAGGCGATAGCCTGGACAGCCGACAGTGCGCTCACAGTTGCGACTCGATGATGGTCACTCGGCGCTCAAGGTCGGCGAAGTCGTCAGGCGACACGGTGCGAGCGGTGCTGACCTGCATGGCAGTCGACAGGTCGGTGACCTCTCGGCTTATCGTGTCGAGCCTCACGTCAACGTCATCGAATCTCGACTCGATGGTGTCGATGCGCTGCCACATCAGGCCGACAGCGGCGATGAGAATGCCGACATTGCCGAGACCAGACAGCGAGGCGAGATGGCCCAGTGGGCCTGGTAGGGGCATCATGTGAGGTGCCTGGGTCGGTGCGGCAGGCTGCGCCACTGGTGGCGGTGGCAGTGTCGGCGGAGTCACTGGTGTCGCTGTCATGATGTCGCCCTCGATGTCGGCCAGCGGTACGAGAGCACCTGCGAGCGTGGGTAGATTGCCAGGTCAACGCGGTCGCCTTGATTGCCACCGAGCAACACAACCTGGTCACCCATGACAGATATCACGAATCCGACATGGCCAGTACTGGCAGTAGGTGAGCCTCGCCAGAGCACGCCGATGCAACCAGGCCGCCAGTCGGGTAGCTCGGTGCCGTACTCCAAGAAGTCGCGCGCTCTGACCGTCGAGGGATTGTCTAGCTGGCACTGGTCGAGCACCCACGAAACGAAGGCTGCGCACCATGGCACTTCGTCTTCTGGTGCGTGGTAGACCGTCGAGCGGAAGTATTCAAGGATGCGGGGGTTCTCACCACCTCGCACTTCGGCAGTACCATGCTCGGCCTCTGCGACATCTAGCCAGAACGATTCACTCATCACACACTCCAAGGTCGGGAACGATGGGAGGGACAGGCACCGAGCAGGCATCGAGCGACAGCGCCTCGGCCATCGGCTCGACCAGCATCGAGACAGCCTGCGTGGCAGCACTGAACCAGGCGCTGGCCTCGCAGTCGCGAATGTAAGGACCGACTAGCAGCGAGATGGCCTCGACGGCCCTGGCTGCCTGCTGCGCCATCTCGGCAGGTATGTCGATGGTCTGCCAGTCGTCTCGAAGCGCGAGGCAGTCGCAGACATCAACGGCCGCGTCTGGGTCATGCTGTCCGGTGGCAAGCTGTCGACCAGCGGCGTCGAAGGCCTCAGCCAGTGTCTCACCGACGATACAGCCGACAGCGCCGTCGGTGGTGTCGACCTCCTTGGCGATGATGCGAGCGATGGGAGCGGCGACCATCAGGCCAGCGCCGACCTGGCTTCGCATGTTCTCGACGGGCACGGGCTTCGTGCATGATGCAGTGAGCAGAGCCAGGGCGGCAGGTCTTAGCATGTCAGTCCTCGACAGTGATGGCGGTGGGTAGTGCCTCGATGAATGTCACGTAGGATGTCCAGTCGTCAGGCTCGAAATAGGAATCGGCGAGTGCATCAGACCAGTCGAGCAGACTGCGAAGATGCGGCCCCCGATAGCCTTCGATGAACTCGCCAACCTCGACCACCGACTGGTCGAGCAGGGCAGACCAGGCAGCCACCAGGCCAGCGAGCGCCGTCGAGTCTGGTGCGACTGCGAGCAGGGCGTCGCGCTGCGTGTCGATGGTGCTGGCTGTCGTGAGCGTGTACGTCATCTCTACTCCACTGATGTCGCGACCCATTGCAGGT
>Ga0209337_1002835_pt1 | contig 12346 bp, 5 predicted proteins | sample LinPmetageLP53_FD_184044 | JGI IMG/M metagenome (GOLD analysis project Ga0209337, IMG submission 184044) | Marine viral communities from the Pacific Ocean - LP-53 (SPAdes) (version 2) | ecosystem: Environmental > Aquatic > Marine > Oceanic | place: Pacific Ocean | collected 2010-02-08 | reverse complement strand
CGTTCCGTTGGCTACACTTACTGCAGATGGATTGTAGTTACATCCAGAGCCAATTACATTTGGATTATTGATAACACCTAAATTTGTTTCATTCCATAAAGCATGATAAATTTTTCCATCAGGACCAATCTGTAATGCCCCTCCTCCAGTACTTGAAACAGAAATTGTAAGACGTGAACTATCAATTAAAGCTTGAGATCCAGCAAGTAAATAAAACTGTGATAATTTTACAGGACTCTCTGAAGATGATACATATAGTAAATTACTGTTTGGTGAGAACTCTACACCATATGGAACATTTCCATTATTTCCATTAAACGGAAAATCAAAAGTCATTGCGTTAGATAATATTCCAGAGTTTTTATCAAAATCAAACAAGTTTACATCCGATGTTACATTACTTGAATTAACTCCAACAAATCGACTATTAGCAGCAGCAATTTTTCTTCCATCAGGAGAAGCCTTTAAATAACCTAAAGTATGATAATATTGAGGCCCAATATTAGTAACTACAGGATTTGTATTTAAACCAGTAGATGTTAATAGATATGAATGATATGTGTTGGAGTTTTGATTAATATAATCTTCTAATCTCACTAAAACCCAAAAATCAGTTTCATTTTCATGTTTAATGACGGCTATCTTTTCTGCAGTATGAGAAACTACTAAGGTATTTTTATTAGTTGATACAACATCTCCCAAGCCTCCATTTAACGTCATATCAACTTCTGAAAAATATAAACCGTCCCAAGAAATAGAAAATCCAGAACCTATACCATCTAATGTAAAAATATAATAGTTCGTTAATGAACCAGGCTTCTTAATAATAATTGCAGACTGAGTACTACTATAATGGCCAGTTAAACCATAACCATTTAACATTGCTGTGTGGTTCTTGTCCCATACAGTTGAGCCATCAGTGTAAAACAATAAATTACCAGCTGTATCAGAAATAGAAGAGCAACCTTCTTCTGTACTCAAACTACATATAGCTGAAGCCGGTGTTCCACTATTAAAATCAATTCCCGCACTCCATCCAAAAGTCCAATTATTACCTTCCATTGCACTTGGACTGATTGAATAACCAGATGAAATTGTGAAGGTAGTATCATAAGTACCAGAAGTATTATACCAAGTTCCATTCCAAAGAACACTATCACATGCTGTAATATTTGTGTATGATGTATCATTAGTACAATAATTACAACTTCCATCATCAATATTTGATAATGGATCATAATTTATAGCTAAAGAATCAATACATCCATAAATTGGATAAACACATGAGCTATCATCAACTGTAGCATAAGGATCAAAATTAAGAGCTAAGGGATCAAGACATCCTAAATCTGAGCAAGGAACAAAATTAGTTGAATCTAATGCAAAAACACGAACATGACCAGATTCATTTCCATTCCCATCATTTAAATAAGCTCCTGAAGCTATTGAATAACCATCACCACTTAAAGAAACTGAAAAACCAAAATAATCTTGTGCATACTCTCCATCTAAATTATCTCCAAATTGTTGCCATTGATTATTATTCCATTTATATATTCGAACTTGACCAGAATAATCTCCATTTGCATCATTATCAGGAGAGCCAATTGCAATTGTATTACCGTTATTTGAAATAGAAAGTGCTCTTCCGATATTATCTCCTGAATTATCTCCAATAATTGTATCTCCTTTTTGAACATAATTATTTAATATATTATCATATTCGTATACATAAACATTACCACGATTATATTGATCATCAGATGAAACAATTAGTGTATTTCCATCCCTACTTAAATCTAATTTTCTGCCAAACCATCCATTAACTTGTAACCCTTCTAAATCATCACATTTTTTTACCCATCCTAAAGACGGATTCCAATAAAATATTTGTACCTGACCAGTTACACTTCCATTTTCTGAATTCCATTCAGATCCAATTGCGATTAAATTTCCAGTACTATCTAAATCAATGTCAGTACCGCTTTGATCTGGAGAAAATTCACCATTAATATTATTACCTCTTTGAATCCAAGAAGAACCATTAAAATCATAAATTCCAGCATGACCAGAAGCGTTTCCATTTCCATCACTACCTATACATCCTATTGCAACTGTATTTCCATTATAATTTAAAGAAACTGATGAACCAAAAAAATCATTTGCATTTTGCCCATCAATATCATTCCCTTTTTGTATCCAATTTGTTCCATTCCATTCAAAAATCTTAACTTGTCCAGATCTTAATCCATTTACATTAGAATGAGGAATAGCTACAGCTATAATTGTACCTAAATCATTAATAGAAATATCATATCCAAACCATTCACCAATATTTCCATTTAATAAATTTCCTTTTTGTGTCCATGTAGAAGAATTTATTTCATAAACAATTACTGAATTATTTTCTCCAATAGCGACAATAGTACCATCATAACTTGTAGCAACTGAAAAACCAGAGTGTACTCCTATTTGACCATCAATATCTTGCCCAATTTGAGTAAAAACTTGGTAAGAACTATAACAACAAGAACTATCATCAACTGTAGCTAATGGATCATAATTAAGAGCTGTTGAATCTGTACATCCAAATATAAAAGGAGAATATAAACAAGTGCTATCATCAACAGTTGCAAAAGGATTGTAATTATTAGCTAAAGAATCAGTACATCCAGGACATGTTGTAATTGTTAAATCAAGATTTACAGTACTATCACAACCATCAGCATTAGTATATAGATTCGTATATATTCCAGAACTTGAATAAGTTACTCCGTCCCAATCATAACTATCACAAGAAGAAACGATATTATTGGTAATTATCTCTGCAGGTTGTGATAAACAAACATCTACGGTATCCACACAAAATAAATTGTCTGTCATAATAATCTTATAACAATCAGCATAAAGCGTTGGAAATGTTACGGGAGCATATGTAAATCCTGTTAATGGAGATTGAGCTATTTGATACCAAAATCCAAATGTAGGATCATAAATCTGTAATGAATAATGAAATAAACCACTTCCTCCAGTTCCTTGAACCTGAATATATCCATCATTACCACCATAACAAGTAATATTTTGAGTATCTAACACAGCAATTGAACAAGGAGTTTGAGGTTGATATAATGGCTGTTGGAATCCTTGTCTAATATAATTATTTCCGTCACTAACAGTTCCAATATTTGATGGTTGACCTAAGGTTGACTCTAAAATTAAATTAGTTGTAGAGGATGAAGCTCCATATGATGATATAACACTTCTTTTTATAGATTGAGCATTACTAATTGCTACTGAAAAGGTTAAACAAAGTAATATTCTAAAAAAAGAATTCATTTATTCTATTAATTTTTAAATTCTAAAATAGAAAAGTGAATTTTACCAGTATAATCCATTATAAGAAAAGGAGTATTAGCTTGAGTTCCATATGTGTGAGTAAAAGCTATTCCTAATTGAGACTGACTCAACCATAAAGGTGAAGTTATATAGTTTGTACCTTGTTCATGATTCAAATTAGAAGCGACTTGGCGCTTAAACAACCCAATATCATTAGAGTTATTTCTAAGCATCACGGAAATTGCACCGGAAATACTATATAAATTACCCCATGAACTAACATTACCATTTGCATCAGTATAATGTAAAGTACTTTGCCCTCCATTTTGACATTCATCACAAGGAGTATTAATTATTATTGATTGTACTTTCCAAGTTTTATTATTTGGAGGTGTTAAAAACGCACCGGTAATCTGAAAGTTTGTAGAGTTAAAAACAGTTCCATTAGGAATTGTTATGGTTAAAACAGTATCAATTGTTCTATGATATTGTAGATCCTGTGCTTTACTAAATAAAGTAATTAATAATAATAAGATTGTACCTGTTTTTTTCATAATTTTTATTTTTTAAAAACCATCGATTGTATAAATTAAGTTATTAGGAGTTGAAGATGAATTACCACCAGATGAGCCCCCACCATTACAGTTTGAGAAATAGTTTGAATCAACTAAATAACCATTTATCTGACAAAAACCTAAATTGCTACTTCCAGAGCTAATAATACTTCCAGAAGGTGCAATGATAACCCCTGAATTGTTTGCCCATGAATAATTAAGTCCATTACCAGTTACATTAAGAACCTCAACACCATCTATCTTTAAACTATTATTATTTACTGAACCTAAAGATGCTTGAGTTATATAAAGTGACTTTCCAGTAGGAACAGAATAAGTATTAGAGCTACTAATTTCCTCAACTAATACCTCTACTCCCACATTTACTAATAAACCATTTATTTGGCATTGTCCTAAATTACCACTACCAGAGCTGATAATACTTCCAGATGATGCAATGATAACCCCTGAATTGTTTGCCCATGAATAATTAAGTCCATTACCAGCTACATTAAGAACCTCAACACCATCTATCTTTAAACTATTATTATTTACTGAACCTAAAGATGCCTGTGTGATATAAAGTGATTTTCCAGTAGTAACAGTGTAAGTATTGGAACTACTAATTGATTCACTTACAATAGTTGAGGATAATCCATCAGGAAATTCAATATCACAACTTCCTCCAGAATTAGATGAGTTAATTGATGTTGATCCTGTTTGATTACAATAATCAATTGGTATTAATAACCCACTAATTCCAAGAGAGCTTGATATAATATCTCCTGGCTGAAAAACTAAGGGTGTTCTTGCTCTATTGTTATCGTATAATGTTGTAGGGCCAGCATTATTTGAAGAGTTAATTAAAATTGATTGTGGAGCATGCAGGACATATAAATACATATCAGCAGGTACTGTATAATTAGTTCCACCTCCCAAATAGTTTAATACATCAAATTTCTTATCAATTAAATATCCAGCTATAGATCCACCGTTAAGGTTTATTTCAATTCCCTCGCCAACTGGAATAGGAAAGAAATGATCTCCACCAATAACATTTCCAAGTTGACCATTAATATATAAACCTGAACTATAATTCGTATACAAATAAAAAGTCTTATTGGCTGGTACCGTGTAAGGAGTAGAATTTGTAATATAAATATTAGTATAATCAACTCCTTCCATTCCATCTGGATAAAATGGATCTATATTACAACCTCCAATTGTATTATTACTTACATAATACTGAACTAAACTATCTATATAAGAAGAATCAACTGTTGAACTTGAAGAACCTCCACCTCCTCCACAATCTGCAAAATAGTTTTCATCTACTATGTAGCCAATAAAATGAATGTCTTCAGGAATAATACCGGTCGGAAAGCTTAAAGATAAAATTTGACCTGAACTAAACTGCATTGGAATAGAAGGTAACTCTAAGCCATTATCTAAATCTAAAAAAGCATCCCCATCAATCTCCAAATCACAATTTGCAGGATTTTTAGCATAAAACCCTTGAATAAATAATTTTTTACCAGCGGGAACTGTATAATTAAATAATCCTTGCCAAGAACCACCATTATTATTAACGTTGTCTTCACAAAAAGAATGTATAACCGACTCAACATTTTTATCAGTTAAAAAACCATTCATGATCATATCTGATGAACTTGATTGATTAGTAATCCAAGTTGACAATGTATCTCCTTCACTAAAAATGAAAGGATTTCTTAAGGACATATCTCCCTCTTGGTTTGAATATGGTAAAATACCTCCTGGACCTATATAAGGAATAATCTTTTTACCATTTACGTATAAAATTTCACTTCCACCACTGGTACTATTTTTAACTAACCAAGTCATTGTTAAATTTTTACCAGAGGGAACAATATATTCTGAAGAAAATTTATAAGTTAAAATTTCTCCACTGTAACCTTCAGGATAAATAACATCACAGCCAGAGCCACTACCTGAACTTGACGAGCCACTTGAACTTGACGAGCCACTTCCACAATCTGCAAAGTAATTCTCATCTACTAAGTAGCCATTAAAGCCTGCTAAATTATCATCAATTGTTAAAATAGATCCACTATTTATAATTAATGGGATTTGAAGTTGTTTTCCGTCTGTATTAGTATTAGTGTTAAAATGCGCATGAGCAAATGTTTTACCATCAATAAGTAAAGTATCACTTTGTTGGTATATCCATAATTGAGTTATTATGAGATTTTTTCCATTTGGTATTGTATAATTTTCAAGTCCAGTTCCTGCATTATCAAAATTGTATATTATTGGTTCGACATTAGCATCTACAAGTGTTCCATAAAAAGTAGGTAATATACTTGGTGTTTGCCAACTGGGAGAATGAAAAAAGGAAATAGTCTGACCACCACCAACACAAATAGGTAAAGACAACATAGTACCATCATCTCCAGAGTAATTATCATAACCAAATAGTTGTTTTCCATCAATTTGAAAATAAGAAGCTGTTTCTGTATATAAATTGGTTATATATAAATTTTTTCCAGCCGGTACTACATAGTTATTTTGGAATAATTCCCAAACAATCATTTCACCAATTCCATCAGGAAATTTATAATCACAACCTCCTCCAATTCCTCCACTTACAGTAGTGATAAAAGTGGAATCATTAGAAAGTAATGTAGAAATTGAGTCATAATCAATATTTGCATTCTCAGCATATAGAGCATAAGGAACACTCATCATCTGGTTCGTTCCCATATGTGAATAGTTAGTTCCTCCGTTTACATCCATCTCTATCTTTAGAAAGTGAGTGTTTGCTCCCCAAGTGATATCTGCAAAGCTTGTCAGAGAACTATTTCCGGTAGATGTTCCCTGGCCTATTGTAAGATTAAATAGACCAAAAGTATCAGTTGATGTAGTATGGGTTTCTTGCCACTCTATGTTTCCAGTAGCAGAACCACTTATTACACTTGCTCTAATGCTTATAGATTGATTTATAAGCTCAAATCCTGCAGCATCTGTTGCCACACCTTGATATCCTACACCTTGAGGTACTTGAGCAAATATTAGAGTTGGTAAAAAAAGTAAAAGAAGAAATAACCTTCTCATTATGTCATAGTTTTCTCAAACTTAATAAAAAAATGCTATTTATATTACAGTATAACTACTTATATAATTCCATACTTAACTTCTGTATCACACATATACTTAGATACATAATAACTTGCTCCTATATTATACTTAACATGCTTGATCTGCTTTCCTAATAAGTTTTTACTTCTTAGATGATATTCTATTTCTTTTTCAACCCTATTCCCTTTTATCAGTAAGTGATTATGTGTACTAATATTTCTATTAGTATGCTCCATAACCCAAAACAAATTAAACTTGATCTTCAATGATTTTAAATACTTTTCTAACTCATACATTATCTTTTCATTTCTCGATGGTTTAATATCGTGTAGATATGTTATTGTTGAAAATATATCCCAATCAGTCCTTTGTAGAGTCTTAGCCCATTCAGTTACTATTCTCTTTTCTTTAGTTGTATACATGCTTTAAATTTAAGTATATGAAGTATCAAGAAGGTCAAATGCCTTCTCATGTAGAATTATGTAAAAACAACGTTTTTTTAGTTTTTATTAAAGTTTAGTAACGCTTCTCTTTTGTATCTAATGGATCTATTTATTCTGATGTAGTGTTTATTCTTTATCAGTATGTTATTCTTTCTCCAACTGTTTAATGTAACCTTTGAAACTCCTAAGAACTTAACAGCATCGTTCTCACTTATTAATGAAATATCTGGAACTGCATTATCCACCTTATTATTTAACTCATTTAGCTTATCCATCATTTCTTTTATTATACTCATATCATTTTCATTCATTTTTATTTTTTTTATTCAAAACTAAGGCTGTTTGTATGGATATTCCAAATATTTTTTCAAGTACTTTTCATAATGTTAAAAAGTAATTAAATTACATAAACATTTGACTGTCAGTTATTAACATTAATGTTAAAAACTAATTAAGTTGGTAGGGGTAGTCTAAATCTTAAAGGCAAATTTTGTGGTAATCGGTGATGGTCTTTCACACACACACGGGCAAAATTGGAGTAATAGGTATATTTAAACAGAGCTTGTCAAAATTTATTTAACAAAAGAAAAAAATCATTTTACTGATATCTTTATTAGATTGATTATTTATTAAATTATTACTTACTTGTGTTTGATTTTCCGATGTCGGAAAAACCGATATCGGAAAACCGAACTACGGTGAGTGAGCTAAATCTGTTTTTGAATGAAATTTTGTATAAATCGAGAAAAAAAGTTTTAAACAGCAGTATTTTTTAAAACTATAAAAAGTGTTAAACAGACTGTTAAACTAAATTAAAAAACCCTCATAATCTATTGAATTATAAGGGTTTAACTTTTATTGTTGCGGTCTGGACGGGACTGCCATCTATTTTATTAAACTTTATCATTATTTATCATTATATCATGTGTTACATGATAAGAAAGTATTAAATCTTTAAGTCTAATATGAAATGTTAAAAAGGAATTAAGCAAAAACTGTTAAACAAACTGTTAAACTTTTATTATTGTACAAATCATCAATAATGAATGTTAGATACAACCTTTTAAAAAAGAAAAACATATCATATATACTTCTATGTATCTCATATGATGGTAAACGTCTTCAAACTTCAATTAAGGAAAGAATTGAGACTAATAAATGGAGTAAGCTTAAACAAAGAGTTAAAAGTAGTTATTCAGAAGCATTTAATATTAACTCATACTTAGATAAAATAGAAGCTACAGCAAAGAAGATATATTATGAATGTAAAATGGAAGGCTACTCTCCTACTACTGATGGTTTAAAGGAAATGATATTTTCAAAACTTAATGGGGGTAATAAAAAACTAAGCTTCTATGAATTTGTAGAAGAATTTACAGAATTATCTAATAACTCTAAGAAAAAAGAAACTATTGATGATTATAACTATACCATTAAAAGTTTAAAAGAATTTGAAAAGTATAAAAGAAGAAGAATTGACTGGGACACTCTTGATATGAAGTTCTATGATACATATATGGAGTTTCAGTATAACGTTAAGGGAAATAGTAAAAATCTATTTGGAAAGCGTATTAAGATTATTAAAGCCTTTTTAAATGCTGCATATGAAAGAGGAGATAATAAACATTTAATGTATAATGGGTTTAAACGATTACAAGAAGACACAGATACCATTTATTTAGATGAAAAGGAAATTGATAAAATGTACAAGCTTAATCTTACTAAAAACAAAAGATTAGAACGAATTAGAGACCTCTTCATAGTTGAATGTCTTACTGGTGTTAGATACGGTGATTTAATGAAAATAACGAAGGAAAACGTACTTAAAGATAGTATTAGAATTAAAGTTTCAAAGACTGGTCAAACTCTTCATACTCTGCTATTACCTACTACTGAAAAAATACTAAAGAAGTACAAATACAATCTTCCTAAAATATCTAATTCAAACTATAACAAATACATTAAAGAAGTTGGTGAACAATCAGGTATTAATCAAATAGTTACTCATGAATCAAATCGCAGAGGAAAAAATGTTTCATTTAAAAGAAAAAAGTATGAATTAATAACTACCCACACAGCAAGAAGATCCTTTGCCACTAATATGTATAAAAGAGGTTACTCACCTGTTCATATAATGTCAATTACAGGGCATAAGAAAGAAAGTACATTTTTAAAATATATTAGAATAACTAATGAGGAAAGTGTGAAGATGATTAGCTTAGACTATAAGAATAAAACAGGTTAGTTATTGTAGAATAAGTTTCTTATTAACTATGCCAGAATTAGTTTCTATCTCTAAGAAATAAATTCCTTTTCCGAAATTATCAAGGCTTATCTGTTTGGTATACTCACCAACAAATTCTTTTCTTTCTTCTCTATAAACCTCTGCTCCTACAGTATTTATAATTCTAATACCTAAATCTTGAATCTTATTAGAAGTAAATGAAATATTAAACACATCTCTTGAAGGATTAGGGTAAATATCTAAATCATTTATCGAAGAACCTCCATTCATTCTTATTGATCCAGGTTGAGTCCAAAAAATTGGTAGTGTCCATGTTGGTGATCTATATGCTGTAATATTTGAATCACAGAAAGTCCTCCCCTGTGCTCTATAAGATTGTCCCGATTGTAGACCAAACTTATTTACAAAGAAAGTTGGGTAATATACTCCAAATCCTCCTGCTGTTTGCCACGCAGCACCTGTTGTATCTACTCTAAGTAATATTCTTGCAAACACATAAGCTCCAGTTGTGTCCCAATCAAATCTTACTTTGGATTGATTACCGTTAAATGTAGTTGGTGTAAGGTTTATCATATCAGGACAAGGATCAGATGTTGTAAACTGAACAGGCGATGAATAATTTGAAGATGTCCCACCACAATAGAAAGCTTTCATCTTAAATTCATATGTAGTAGATGGACTTAAATTTAATAACTGCTTAGTTACCGTATTTAGCCCAAAGTTACATAGTCCATTTCCTACTCCTGCTGATTTTGTGGTCCATGAGTTTGTACCAACTTCTCTATATCTCACAAAGTATTTCCAAACCATACAATTTGGATCATTCATATTATCCCAACCAATCTTTGCTCTGGTATCAATAACATCATAAGCATACAATCCTGTAGGTTTAGGAGAAGTACAATTAGTTGAATAAGTACAAGAACCATCATCACATACAGCTGATGAATCATAATTTAAAGCAAGTGAATCGGTACATCCAAAATTATACGAACAACTTCCATCATCAATAGTGGCTAAAGTATCGTAATTACAGGCTAAGGAGTCAGTACAACCAATATAGAAACAACTACCATCATCAACATTAGCTCCAATATAATAATTAAAGGCATTTGGATCAGTACATCCATATACTGGGAAAATACAGGAATCATTACTACAGGTAGCCAATGAATCATAATTTAATGCTAAAGGATCAGTACATCCGTAATCAGTGAGACAACTTCCATCATCAATAGTGGCTAAAGTATCGTAATTACAAGCAAGAGTATCCGTACATCCAATATAAATACAAGTTCCATTTTCAACATTTGCTCCAGGATAATAATTTAAAGCATTTGGATCAGTACAACCATAAACAAATGGAATACAAGAACCATCATCACATGTTGCTAAGGAGTCGTAGTTAAATGCTAATGAATCAGTACATCCGTAAATTGTTAGACAACTTCCATCATCAATAGTTGCTAAAGAATCATAATTACAAGCTAATGGATCTGTGCAACCATAACAACCTAAAACTAATAGATCAAGAGTTACAGCACTATCACATCCATTCAAACCAGTATATATGTTGGTATACAATCCAGTAGAGTCATAACTCACACCATCCCACACATAAACATCACATGTTGAATCTGAAAATGTTGTTGAACTACTATTTGTAATTGTTAAATCTAATGAAGCAATACTATCACAACCTACAGAGTTAGTTAAGATAACTGTATAAAATGCCGAACTATTAAATAAAACACTATTCCATGTAAAACTATCACATGCAGTTACCGTAGATAAAGAGGAACTTCCATAACCAACATATAAATCTAATGTAACCACACTATCACAACCATTAATATCAGAATATATATTAGTAAATATTCCAGATGAATCATATGTAACACCATCCCAGTCATAACTTTCACAGGAATTCATTGTAATTGTATCTGAAGAACTATTATTAATAGTAAGGTTTAAAACAGCTGTACTATCACATCCATTACTTCCTGAGAATAAATTCGTATACAAACCTGTAGAGGTATATGTCACTCCATTCCAATCATAAGAATCACATGAAGATATTGTTAATGATGAAGTTGTACTATTATTAATAGTTAAATCTAATGTTACTGTGCTATCACAACCATTTATACCCAAATAAGTATTTATATAAATTCCAGTTGTATTATAAGTAACTCCATCCCAATCATAAGAATCACAGGAAGATATTACAAGTGATGAAGTAGAACTATTATTAATTGTTAAATCAAGAGTTACAATACTATCACAGCCATTCACTCCTGTATAAATATTTGTATATAATCCAGATGAAGTGTAAGTAACACCATCCCAATCGTAACTATCACAAGAAGTCATTATTACTGTTGATGAAGAAGAATTATTAATTGTAAGATTTAAAGTTACAGAGCTATCGCAGCCATTAGTTCCAGTGTATAAATTTGTGTATGCTCCTGAGGAATCATAACTCGTTCCTTCCCAATCATATACATTACATGCAGAAATAGTGATGACAGTATCTGAACTATTAGTAATCGTTAAATTTAAAATAGCAGTTGAATCACAAGAAGTTTGAGGCTGAACAAACATTGAATTATAAAAAGTAGGTAAACCTCCCTGAGACATCGTTCCGTTGG
>Ga0209337_1002834_pt1 | contig 12351 bp, 4 predicted proteins | sample LinPmetageLP53_FD_184044 | JGI IMG/M metagenome (GOLD analysis project Ga0209337, IMG submission 184044) | Marine viral communities from the Pacific Ocean - LP-53 (SPAdes) (version 2) | ecosystem: Environmental > Aquatic > Marine > Oceanic | place: Pacific Ocean | collected 2010-02-08 | reverse complement strand
TGCAGCTCAACGTAACACTAATGTAAAAAAAGCTAAAGAAACGATAAATACAGCTTTAGATAACCTTAATACTGGTAGTGCTAGAAATGAAACTGCTGTAAAACGTACTGTTATTCTTAAAGACCGTGATGCAAAGATAGAAAAGATTAAAGCTCGTTTTAAAAAATTAAAAAAGAAATTTCCACAAAGAACAGAACGTTACGAAGCTCAAGAAGCTAAACAAATTGCTAAAGTTACGCAAATAGCTACTAACAAAACAAATAAAATTGATAGTAAAGCAAGAAGAGTTGGTGCAGTAGGTACTAAAGTAATAAGAACATCTATTAACAAAGCTGTTAATGAAATTAAAAAAATTAATACACAGCTTAAAAATCCTAATATATCTGCATCTAAAAGAAAGTTATTAGAACGGACTCGTAATCAATTAGGAATAAAGATAGACAGACTATCTAAAGATAGTACAGGTCAGCGTATAAAAATACCTAAAAAAGAAAGTAACCGTATAGATAGTGCTCTTAATAGTTTTGATTTTAAAAATAAACGAGTTAAAACTAAAACTAATAAAGAATTAAGTAAAACTCTTATAAAAGCTAGAAGCGTGTTTAAAGAATATACTGATTTAAAGCTTAACAAAGAAGTAGGAGTAGAAGATTTTGAAGGCAAAAAACAAGAAGTTATAGCTTCTTATAGAGAAATAGTAGAAGTACTAACATCTCTTGTAAAAGATAGAAGTAATACTACTGATCCAGATGCGTTAAAAGAACTTGATTTACAAATTGCTCAAGTTCAATTAATGAAAGAACAAATTGAATCTGAATTTAAAAAAGAACAAAAAGATAAACCTAAAGCTAAGCCTGAAACACAAAATGAAAGATTAAATTCTCTTAATATTGATACTCTTAATGAAGGCGTTAATGAAGATATTTTAGGCAGTTTGAATAATGCTCAAAAGAAAAGTGTTGAATTAAGAAATAAAGTAAAAGATAGTTTTAAAGAACTTAAAACAAAAATTACAAAAAAATTAGCTGAAGTTCATAAAGAAATTATGGAAGGTGGGGAAGGCTTTAAAGGTCTTAATCAATATTTATTAGATGCTAAAGAGGGTAATTTTGAAGAAACGCAATTTGATAAATTCGTAAATGGTTTAGAAGCTAAATATAAAGCTTTTGTAGAAGCTAAAAAAATATTTGATAGTAGAAAAAGTCAAAAAGATGTTTATGTAGATAAGACTACTTATAAAGTTTATCGTAATCGTAAAGATATTCCTGAAGCTAGTGGCACAAACTTTTGGTATGTAAATAATAAAAGCATTCCGTTAATAAACTTGCTACAAGCAGAAATTGCGTATGCAAAAACTATAAAAGCAGTAATTGCAGATGTAATAGCAAATGTAGATAGCACTGTTAAATCTAATAAATTAAATGCTCAAATAATTGCTAATCAAAAAGAAATTGATAAGTTATTATCTAAATCTCAAGAAAATAAAGGAAGTCTTGATAATGTAAATAAACCTAAGGCTAAACCTAAAACTAAACCTAAGGTTAAACCTAACGAAGACTCTAACAAAGAATATATAACTGTATACGACCCTAATGGTAAAGAATATAGAGTAGAAGTTACAGCTAGAAATAAAACTGGAGGAATTAAAATATTAAGTCCTCAAACAAATAAAGAAATAATTTTAGGAACATCTTATAGTGTAGAAAATCCTTTAAAAATAAATTACACAATTAATAGCAGACAGTTTAATGGCAAAAATAAAAAAGTATCTGAACTAACAGATAAAGAATTAGCTAGGTTTATTGCTGATTATACAAAAACAGTAAAAAACAATGAAAATGCTAGAAATTCAGGACAAGATGGTTTATGGAATCAAGTTAGAGATTTACAAGCAGCAAAAGCTGAAAGTAAAAGAAGAAAAAGTAAATCATCTGATACTAATAGCGCAACTAATGAAGAAATTGAAGCTATTATCTTAGAAGCTGAAGAAATTATAGACAATGATGTTGATATAGATGAATTAATAAAACCTAAAGAACAAACTAGAGCTAATCGCAACAAGCGTTTAAAAGCTTATCAAGATAGAGTACTTAATTTAATAAAAAAATTAACTGCAGAAAGAGATGGTTTTATAGAAGCATTAAAAAATAAACCTTTAAATAGAGTTGAAATACAAGATAGAATTGATGCGTTAAACCTTAAAATTGTTAATCATAAACTTGAATTAAAAAATTTTATAGGAGCAAATCTTAGGCAAAAAGCAGGTAATCATTTTTTAACTAAATTTAAAAATGTATTTAGAAAGCTTAGAGACACTGCATTAACTGTTACTGATTTATTTAGAATTAAAGATATTGAACGTGATTCGTTCTTTTCTAAAAATGAAAATAAAAGTTTAGACAAAAAATCTATTTTAGTATTACTTGAAAAAGTTGGAGTAGATCCTAAAAGTGATTACGCAAAAGCTTTAATTAGTCAATTTATTGAATTTAAAACTGCTATTGAAAAAGTTAATGTTGGTTTTGATAATGAACGAGACATTGAAGGTTTATACGCAAAAGAAGCTTTTAAATTATTTTTAGACAAAGAAGGAAATATTCCTGACGAAGTTATATTTGCTATGATGCTTAGTACAATGCATTATGCTTCAGTAAATGTAGGAAGAAGCAATTTTAGAGCTCAATTTGAAATAGCAGATTTGTTATATGGAGACGGAAAACAAACTTCTAGATTAGGTAAAGCAGAAATTAATACATGGACTGATGCAGGTATTTTTACTAAAAATGCTTCTAAAGACATTGGTCTTGAAATGCTTGATTTATTAAATATGGATTTACAGAAAGATTCTGAAAAAGAATTTTTAAAAAACATAGGAAAAATAAATCGAAGATATGCAGAAGATTCTACATTTAGAGGCGTAGTAATTAGAGATTCTAATCTTAGAAATCAATCCGCAATATCGTTAGGTTTATTAGCATTACAAACTGCCAGGTTTGTAAATACTAAAAAAAGTAAAAAGGGAAAAGATAAAGACGGAACTGGTCTATTTAGACTAAGAAGAGGTAGTTATCCTGCAAATCAATTTGATAATCCAAATTTAGACTATTTGAGTGAATTAAGTAATAAAGCCGAAGAATCAGGAAAAGAACAATTTATAGAATGGAATACTATCAATATTAATGATTCTGAGTTATTAAAAATATTTCAAAACAATGCTGAACAACTTGAAAAAATTAAAGGTGCTGAAAGTAACATAAGTGATATTTCATTTAAAGTAATTAAAACTGTACAAGAAAAGACTCAAAATAGTTTTTTTGTTCTTAACAAGAAAATTATAAAACTTATAGATAAGTTACAACAAGTGCAATGGATAGGTAAAGAAGCGGAATTAGATTTATTTAATCTTTTAGTTACTTTTGATAAAGATGGTAAATTAGCTAAAGATAAAGATGGTAAATTAATCCTTAATGACACTTTAAAAAAACTAATTGGTTACAAAAATCTTGATGAACAACATTCTGAAAATAGAGATGCTATTGAATCTGCTAATGAAGAAAAGCTAAAAGACATTGAATATGTTATAGATTACTATAACAACAAAGATACAAAAGGTCTTAAAGGTTTTTATTTTAGATATAAAGCTCAAACTCAACATAGACTACGAATTGACAGTAGTACTATCAACCCGCAGCGTAGTAAGATAATGAGAGGTTTATTTAACCCAGTAGGTTCTGAATCTACAGTAACAACAGAATCTGATAGAGCAATGTTTAAACTAGCTATAGTACAAGCATTTGGCCATAACATTAAAACATTAGAAGAAGGTATTGAAATATTTGATCAAATTTATGGAACTATTGTAGTAAGAGAAGCAATGAAAGCTACTCCAGAGAATTTTATAAATGTTTTAGATTTTGTATTAGAAGAAAAAATTACAGTAAATAAAAAAGAAATTAATCTTGTAGGTAGTCCAAGTACACATGTTTTAGAAGCTATCAATGCTTTAAAAGCTTATAGCCCAACAAAAACATTTACTACTACTATTGGTGTTGAAACAGATGGCATAACCAACGGTTATGCAATCGGTTTATTACAATTCTTAGATGGTACTCCTGAAGAACTTAAAGAAGCATTAGAAAGAATAGGTGTCTTTGTAGATCAAGATCCAGATGCTATTAATACATATGAAAAGTTTATTGCAAGTGGTAAAGATGATGTTTATCAAGCATTTTCTAGAAAAATTGTTGATGCTATTAAAGCATTAGATAGTGAACAACAAGATGCTGTAGAAATTCTTCATGGAGAATTGTTAGAAGATAACAACGCTTTAACTAAGTTTGCTAGAGATTTAGCTAAAAATCCAGTAATGATTAGTAATTATGGAGCAGGCGTAACTAAAGTTGTTAATGCAATAATAGGAAAAATTGTTCCTGATATGTATGATACTTTAGCTAAGCATCAAACAGCTTATAACAAAGCTACTACAGGTGCTGAAAAATTACTTATTACAGCAGAGATTGCAAAAATTCAAAATACTCTTGAGAACAGTATAGATATAAACGTAGACCTTATATCAAGATTAGAAAATAATAAATTATACGATTTTAAATTTAACTCAAAGAGAATTTTAAAAATTGAAAAATATTTTGAAAATATCTATCAAGGTGAAAATAAAATAGTTGGTAACGCACTAGACGTTTTATTAAAACCTATTAAAGAATCTAGAGAAATTCTTACAAAAGTAGTAGAAGCTGAATTTTTTATTTTTTATAGTGAGTTTTTAAAACAAACTGCTGATTTTCCAAAAGGAAAAATGACTAATGTAGCTATAAGAATGCACATTGCAGCAGAGTTAGCAGACAAAATCATGCCTAGGATGAATAGTCCTTGGAGTGACTCTAAAAACGAAAATGAATTAATTCAATTAATTAAACAAGTAGATGCAATTGGCGGAAGAGTTACAGTAAGAACTAAAAAAGTTAACAATGTAATATATAGAAAAGAAGGAAAAAAATGGATTCCTTTAAGATTTGAAAAAGAAGGAAGTATTAGTGCAAGTAATACTGCAAGTGATTTTGCAACACCTGGAGTAGCTGCTGTAATCAATATGATTCAAAACATGGATTCTGTTGTTTTAGGTGATTTACTTGACCAAAAGCAACAAGTATTACCCATTTATGATGCAGTAATATCACCAATTAAAGATGCTCTTGTTAATGCTAAAAAATATAATGAAAGCTTTTTAAAACGTAATCTTGAACATGTAATGCTTGAACAAGCGCTTAAAGAATATGACAAAGTAATAAAAAATTCAAGAGGGTTTGGAATTGATTTAAATGCAATTAGTGATGACCTTAAGATTAACTCTTATAGAGGTAAACAGATTGTTGCTGAACTTTTAGAAATAGAAGAAAAGTTAGCTGATAAAGAACCGAGAATTAAAAACTTAAAAAATAAGAAAAAACCTACAACTAAACAAACAAATATACTTACTGCATATATAAATCAAGTAAGTAAATTAAAAGAAAGACAGACTGAGTTAGAAGAAGAACAATCTGGATTAAGTATTGAAGGTTTACGTGAAACTTTAGTAAATAAAATTCAATCAAGAAAAAGTAATCTTCAAGCACTAATAAACAGATATGGTCCAGTAGATACTTGGGTTGTGTCTCAAATGTATTTACCTGAATCTATTTTAAATCCTAAACTTGCACCTGCAATTAAACCAAAGCCTAAAGTTAAAACTGGGCTTAAAGGTAATTCTCTTAAATTAGAAACTATTGATGGATTTAAAGGCGCACAAGATGCAGCTATTAAACTATCTGAAGCTAAAGGAGAAACGGCTTATGTAAGAAAAATAGCAAAATTATTAATACCTTTGTTAGATGACAAAATTGTAGTAAGTCGTGATTTTGATAAATATGGGAGAAGTTCTCCTGAAGATATATTAACTGGAAATAGGTCATATTCTCAAAAAAGTAACGAGGCTTTAAGACCTGATGTTATTTTAATAGAACCTTTAGCTACAACAACAGTATTACTACATGAACTTATTCATGCAGCAAGTCAACGAATTCTTAGCACAGAAGCTAAAGACCGTACTAAAAGACAGAATAATGCTGTTAGTGATATGTGGGGAGTTCGTGAAAAAATTAAAAAAGCATATGAAAAAGATAAAGGTAATAGAGAAAAAATTTCTAAAAGAGAAGAAGGAGCTATAGATTATTTACTATATGGCGGTATAGAAAAGTGGGATATATCACAAGTAGAAGCACGTAAACGTATGTCTGGAATGTTTGGAAATCCTGAAGGGTTACGTGACTCTGAAGCATTAGCTGAATTTTTAACTCAAACATTAACTGACTCTGATGCGCAAGCATATTTAAAACGTCAAAAAATTGCTACAAATGAAAAAGTAACAGGCCCAACATTATGGACTAAACTTGTTGAATCTGTTCGTAAGCTACTAAGTATAAAAGATGATTCTTTATTAAGTGAAGCTCTTACTATTTCTATAGAAGGTATTGAAGCGTTAAAAGAAGACGATCAAAAAAGTCAAGGTGATTTATTTGATAATTCAGAAAAAATAGCTGATATTAAATTTGCTCAAGATTTAAATGAATTAATGGAAGCTCTTAATAAAGACAAAGATGTTAAAGATGATGACATAATTGAAGAAAACAAATTGTCATCAATAAATAATTTAGTAGATGATGATTTAAAAGAAATCTATCAAACAAACTCTTTAAGAGAAAATTTACAATCAATTTTTGAGACTTTAGGAATAAGCAGCAGAGAAGCTTATCTTAATAAAGGTGATAAACAAGTCCAAGAGAGTCATTTAGAGCGTGTTTTAACGGACATTATTGCTAAAGCTGGTGTTATATTAGATGATACAACTGTAACGTTAAATGAAAGTAATATTAAAGCTCACGGTGAAGCTAATATTGGAGAAACATCTGTAGATGTAAACTTTAACAAATTTAAACCTGAATCTTATTCAGAACAAACTGCACAAGAAGTTTACGTACATGAGTTACTACATATTATAACTAGATTTGCTTTAAAAAATAATTCTAGATTAAGACAAAAACTTGAACGTATACGTAATGAAGTTAAAACAGAAATTGAAAAAACAGATAGACCATATGAATTGTTTTTACGTAAAGATGCTGATGGCAACATTTTATATTTAACTGACAAACAAGCAGAAATAGAAGCTGCGCAAGCACAATATAACTATTTATTTGGAGATGCTGTTCCAGCGAATGCTGTATTAGATGAATTTTTAGCTTACTCTTTAAGTAATAAGTTTTTAGTTGAAAAATTAAACAACATGGAATCTAAAGTTATACCTCTATGGAGCAGAGAAGCTAACGAGAGTGTTGTTACTAAAATTGTTCAATTATTTACAGAAATTTTAGAAAGAATTAATAATACTTTAAAAGGTAAAAGTAAACCTTTAAATCTAGAACAACAAATATTTGAGTTAACAAGAGATATTGTTGCTGTAAATCAATCTAAAAGAGATGAATTAGCTAAAGCATTAAAATTTAACAAAGTTAGTGGAGCAATAGACCAGGGTAATTCTATTATTCAAAAGTTCGCTGCAGATGTTGCATCAGGTGCAATTAAAAAAGGTAGTGATGCCTACATTAAAGCAGTAGATAGAATAACTAAAGATGGAAAAATTAAAGGCTTTTTTGCAGATGTATTGTATGACAGTAAACTAATAGCATATTTTGGATCATCTTATAAAGACTTTGTTGATAATCATCCAAAAGTTCAAGAAAGATTAAATGTAATTTACAGAAATTTTAAACCTAATACTTTAAAAAATCTAAGTTCTTTAAAATCAGATTTATTTGGAGGAGTAAACCAAGACTTTATTAGGCTACTCTATAGGTCACACAATGAAGTTGATTCTAATCGTAGAGAATACAAAGAATTAACTAAAGAATCTTTACAAAAAGTATTTAAAGATTATGACTCTTTAAGTAATCCTGAAAAAGAAGGTTTAACTAAAATATTTTTAAAAACGGATTTATCTGTATTAGTAGAAAGTGGTGAATTTACAGTTGAACAAGTAGTAGAATTAATTCAAGATGATACAAAGCTTAGTGACCTTATAGCTGATTATGAAAGTACAAGCAAATTAAATATTAACAACAATAATCATTATAGAATTCAAACAAGTCAGTTAGCTCAAATTATGATGACGGGTAAAAACAAAAGTTATAATCAAATGTTAAATGCAACTAACATTTATTTAAAAGGACCAAAAAAAGGTAGAGCATATGGAAAAACACGAAAAGATGAAGAAATACGTGATTTAGATATTTATATAAGTTTATTAGCATTAAATGATCTCAATGTAACAAATGCTAAAAATGATGTTAAAAATGTAATAGAACGTGAATTTACTGCAGACCCTACTCATAACGGCATACATGGTTTAATTAATTTACACAAAGCTTTTAAAACACAATCATTAGAAGAAGGTTTTGATAATAACCCAACTTTAATGACTAAAGGTTATATTGCTACAGTAACTGACCCAGATGTTCAAATAACAGTTGAACCTGATGATGATGCTACTAGAAAAGAAATGTTACGAAGAGGTTATGAATTTGTTTCGTTAGTTGATGGAATTGGTGCTACACCTTGGGCAATGTATGTAATAAAAAATAATCCTGAATTAACAAGAACAAAAGGCATTATTTCAATGACTTCAAAACAGTTTAAAGGTACATCACTTAAAGAAATCTTTAGTAGAAATCAAGACACTGCTAAAGGAATAATAAGTAATTTAAATAAATTTAAAACAGCACAAACAAACAGAGAAAACAAAGGACAACTTTCACCTAAATTTACTGCTATACCAGTTGTAGATGAAAAACTAAATATTGTAGATTATAGAATAACTTTAAGTCATGCTTTAAGTGAAAAGCATTTAAAACAAGAGTTATCATTTGATGAAGTGCTGCCAACAATGTATAGTCAATTAGAAGACAAAATCAATTCTGAAAAAATTAATGAAGAAGGTATACAGTTATTGTACAGATATGGAAAAGAAAATCGTAAAACTAATCCTAGTAAATTTGTAAATATTTTAGATAAAAGATTTCAAGAAGAATACTATCAACCATTACCTAGAAGTGCAAAATTTCAAATAGCAAAATTTTCAACAATTGATAAAAAAACAGGAAAAGAAGAATTTTGGGTAGAACGTGGGTATTTAGATACTGTATTTGGATATGTAAATCCATCTGTATCTAATCTTAGTCTTTTTAATAAAACTCCAAAAATGCAACGTTACGCTAAAGTAACTGAAAAATTAGTTAAAGAAATGGTATCACTAGCTGTCGTGAACGTTGTAATTAAGATTCCTATAGTTCCAGCAGTTAACTTTGCAAGTAACTTTGTTACTTCTATGCTTTATGGCGTACCTCCTACATATTTAATTAAAAAATGGAGAGAAGGTATTGTTGAGTTAAACAAGTATAAAAAAGATGCAAAAACTTTAAAATTATTAGATATAGAAATTTTAAGTAATCCTTCTTTAAAAACAGATGCAAAAACCAAAAAGAAAAGAAAAATTTTAGTAAACAGAGTAAATGAAAACCCTGTAGCAAGCTTTGTAGATGCTGGTTTGTTTACTTCAATAACTGAAGATATTAATCAGAATGAATTTACTTACAGAAACAAAGCGTTTAATAAAATTAAAAATGTTGGAAACAAATTAGTAACTGGAAAAGTTTTTGATGTAGCTAATCATGCTTATTTAGGTGAGCATACAGCTATTTTTAAAGCTTCTATGCAGTTTTTGCAAATGAGTGATTTCATTGCAAGATATGCTTTATACAAACATCAAACAGAAGTTAAAAATGTTAATGAAGATAAAGCTTGGAAGACTATGGTAGAAACATTTGTAAACTATGACCAACCACTTAATAGGTTTGTAGCCTATGGTAATGACATGGGTGCAATTTTATTTGTTAAGTATTGGTTACGTATACAACGTGCAGGTATTAATTTAATAAAAGAAAAACCATTAAACGTAGGACTATTTTGGGCAAGTACTGGATTATTAGGTATGGACGTTGAGACTATATTAGACTCTAACTTATTAACAGGTAACTTTATGCCTACGTTAGGTGGATTTGAAAAGATATTTGAAGAAGTGCTTATACCACCTGGCTTAGAAATATTAGCAGGTGAAGGATTTAGCTAAGTATCATCTTTGTTTTTATTTTCGTCTACATCATATAACATTAAACGTACAATGAAGTAAACTACAAACATAATAAAGATAACAGCTAGTATAGGTATAGCCACTATAGACAAAGCTAGAATGGCTATAATTAACACAGTAAATCCTGTAGTACCAGCTATAAGTTTAAGATTCTTCGGAAACTTCAGTTTCATCATTAAATAAAGCTGTAGGTGGTTTAATACCTGGTGCTTTTTTATCTGTAGATTCTACTGAAGGCTCAGAACCATTATCAAGTATAGTAACTTCTGCAGATACTCCTGCATTTTTACCTCTACCTACTGTAATAATAGTCTCTACTTCAGTATAGCTATCAATAATATTTTGATCTTGAAGTAGTCCTCGAATAGCACTATGAATATCTTTATTGTTTAACTTAATAATCATAGTATCTCCTTAGTTAAATAACTTCTTGCCTGCTGGCGCAGCAGTAGAAGTTGTAGAAGCAACGACTTCTTTAACTCTGTTAAGAGTTATACCAGTGTTGCGGTCAGCCCATTTAGGCATCATTAGAGGCTCTTTAGCATCTTTAGCTTTCTCAACTACAGTCAAATCATTATCAGCAAAGTAAAATTCTTTGATCTGATTCTCATCTTTAGTTTCTGCAGAGTCAACATAAGTGCCTGAACCATCGTTAACACGCTTGTTAACTGTTTGCTTAAGGATTGCAACTTTAATTTGTTTACCTAGTAAAGAAGTAGCAACGCTCTTCTCTGTAGGTTTTTCTTTCTTCTCATTAAAGTCATAGACGTTAACCATCTTTTTCTCACTAGATTCAAATGCCTCATTGACATCGTCACCTGTGATAATTAAAGATAGGTTGTTAGCTAATGTGTAGCCTGGTAAGTAGTCTTTCTCACCTTTCTGGTTTACAAAATGAACTTCTTCTTTGCGATTAGTAAACCAAATAGTTTGCTTTAACTTTTTACCATCTTCATTTAACAAAGTTACATTCAATGAATGAGCTCCGCCTTTTGATTGGTCAAAGTATGCCATATCTACTATTGTTTTATATACGCCAGAGTCCCACAAGTATGAGCCTCCGCCTAGTGAAGTTTCTTTTAATTCTATATCATTGCGCATACTAAATTTGCCCATAATACAAATCTCCTTTAGTTACTGTGAATAGAGATCTACAAAGGTAGTAACAAAACCCTCTATAAATCGGTTAAATACGGTGCGGAGCACCGTTAAGAAATAAGATAGAAGCACTTTTTATATAGACTATTTAGCTTACTCAGGCTGTAGCCTTGCTAACCTCACGGATTAGCGTTCTCCATTTAAAGGTTAGGACACTAACATTAAACTGTAAACACTACTTTGCAGTATCAAAAATTAAAAATGTCCTAACGTTTAAAGTAGCTACTTGTGTATACGATAGTAGCCGTACCGTTGAAAAAAATTTGATTAATCGAAACCTAAGTCAATCCGTGTAAACCTAGAAAAAATTAATCAAAAACCGAAATACACTTTCAGGGAGAACACTTCTGAAAGTTAATTGTATCACGGTTTTATTTAAATCCTTGGACTTTATATTGATCTTGTAAGTCTTTTAACGGGCGATTAACACATCTAGTCATATACTGTCTGTAAGCATCGTCATAATTTAAACCACCTCTGCTTGCTTTATCTGCGTAATCTAAAGCTAAAGCTTCGCATAATTGTTCTTTTGTTAATTGCATTAATGTTCTCCAAAAGGGCTCATAGGTGGCATAGGTGATAATCTTTTTTCTTTTAATTGATTAAAATTACATTTAATATTTGCTACTTCAGACCAATACATTGTAGCTTTAAGCATTACTATCTGCTTGTCATCTTCATAGTAAACACCATTCAAAGAATCTAATATAGCTTTGCAATAATTATCAATGTCTGCATGATTGTCGCAATATGCTCCAGTTTTAGTAGCTTTTTTCCATTTAGGCCAAGACTTAGGGATTGGCACATTAAATACTAATTCAGCATATATGTTGCCTTCTAAAGGAACACTTTTAACTTTACTAGTAAGAACAAGCATGTCTTCTCTAAATTTTGTATATTTTTTACCATAGTAAGTAGACCATCTTGTAACTCTAGGT
>Ga0209337_1002833_pt1 | contig 12352 bp, 16 predicted proteins | sample LinPmetageLP53_FD_184044 | JGI IMG/M metagenome (GOLD analysis project Ga0209337, IMG submission 184044) | Marine viral communities from the Pacific Ocean - LP-53 (SPAdes) (version 2) | ecosystem: Environmental > Aquatic > Marine > Oceanic | place: Pacific Ocean | collected 2010-02-08 | reverse complement strand
CTCTTTGCACGTCTTCTTCAGGTATATTAGCAGCTTTTAGAGCCTCTTCAGTCTCATATACTTCACCTGTTTTTTTGTTCTTAATAGTTGTTATTATCTTTTTTGGTGTTAACATTTTTATTTCACTCATTATGTTGTTACCTCTTTCTTAATATTTAGATAGCTAATAGCTACATCAAATGAGTCTGTTGTGCTTGATTGTATTGTAAAGGTTTTTCCACCTTCTATTATTAGCGGTTGGGTTAATAATTCTGTTGTTGTATTAGCTGTTAATTGTGCTGATTTTATAGCTGTAATACTATTATTTAAAATAGTTACAGTGGGTGTACCAGCTGATGTAACTAAAATAGATTTAATTAAATATGTTTCATTAACTAAAGGATTACCTGAACCAAAAGGAATTAAGGCACTCCCGCTTGTGCTGTTATCTACTCCTACAAATTTATATTGGTTTACTACTGCCATTAATCTAAAAAGAAACTTCTAGCTTCTATCTCCTGTTTTAATTCTTCTTGAAAAGTAGTATTTAATTTTTCTAATACCGCATCTAAATCTCTAACCAAAGACTGTGCTACATCTTCTTCATACTCTGAGCTTGCTCTAGTTAATGACTGTACTATTTTAGCCATTATCTTCTTCCTCCAGCATGAATATCTAATCTAAATGTACCTAGTTTCCAACTAGAATCAACAGCAGTATTAGAAATCGTAAGAGCTATAGCTCTTCCTCTAGCACGAGTGTCTACTTTATCAGTGGAAGCTGATATAGTAAAGGGACCTAATGATGAACTTGCTGCTGTATCATTTGGATAATTTCTTAAATCTAATTGTATAATAGAATTTCCTTGTTGAGATATAAAGTCAGGTATAATTCTACTAACTCTCATAATATTTTCACCATCACCTCTAAGGTCAGCCATGTTAGTAGCAGCTCCTCTAATTACTTTTTGTGTAATATCATAATCTCCAGATGTAATGTCAGCTGGTATGGCTGTAGTCACTCCTAGTCTTACTTGATTAACTCCTGTTTCATGTTCATAGTAATAAGTAACTCCTTCTGTGTTACCTTCTACATCAAATGAATCATCATCACCTGCCTCATATTGAGTTGCATGAGGTAAACCAAACACAGCAGAATCTTGCCATGAAGTTCTAATAAACAAAGGACTTGCATTTACAAACCATATAGGACGTTTAGATGTTGAATCTAGATAACTATAAGTAACTGATTGTGTGTTTACATTTGATCCAGATTCTGGATAAAACCATGTAACTTCACCAAACAAGTTGTTAATTCCAGCATAAACCATTTGATTAGATGTTGTATTTAAATTGTCATAAACATAGTCTTCAACTAAACAGTCCATAGATTCTAGTTTACCAGTGTATCTAAAAAAACCATTATCAGACATCCAGTACGCAGCACCATCAACCTCAACAGCTGCATTCTTACCAATCAACCCACAGTTAGTACCAACTTGTTCAAAAGCAAATGTAAAAGGATTTCCAACAAAACGCATAGTAAACAAAGCTGTATCACTCCAAACGTATAATGCATTTCTACCAAGTTTAGCTCCTATGATCCGTGATCCGGCGGCCAGTCTTTGTGTACCAGCACTATTTTCAGCTGTAGGTGTATACTCGTTAATGTTTTCTTGAGACGAGAATCTTATAAACATGTCGTCTTGTGTTGATTTATCTCCAATAGTAGTTTCTGTTCCAAAAAATACTAAGTGACGATCCGGAGTAGATACTAACATATCTCTAGATGCAGTCGGTGCTCCAGATATAATAGTTGCTCTTGTTGTTGTTGCATTAGTTAAATCTGCGTTCCATTGAAAACATTCACCATTAAATATTAAAGCAATAGCAGTGCTTCCTAAATTATCTATAGACCACATACCCGGTTCTGCAACTTTATCTGTAGTAGATGCTGCTGATCCCCATCCAGAAAAACCACTGTGATTAGTAACAGTTGCACTGGTGCTGTGAGCAGCTCTAGTTGTTCCTCGTACAGCTCTCGTAATTCCAGTAAAACTTGTGGAAGTAATTCCTGTGTAAGATATTTCTTCAGTTCCTACTTGTATAATATTTGTACCTGAACTTGGAAAGTTAGCCGTGCTTACTACATTAATTGTAGTTCCTGTTCCTCCGGTTCCAGCAGCATCATTATTTAATGATCCATTTAATGTTGTTGTTTGTGGGTTTGTAGTTGTACCACCCCATTGAGATATACCATAACCAAAAACTCCAACTTGATCAGGTGGACCTACGTGAAAATATTGAAAATAAGTTATACCTCCAGAAGTAGTTGCTCCTGCTCCTCCTTCATTACTAGGCATTGTAATAGTTAATTCTGTTCCTGATATAATACTAGTGATCATAAATTTTTTATCACAAAAATCTGATGCACCAAAATTTGAACCTGTAATAGCACTAAATGTAGAAGTATTTCCAAACAAAATAATATCATTAGTTTCAAAATTGTGTGCTGATGCAAAAGTAATAGTTACTGTAGGCTGTCCGTTAGTTGTGCTAAATGCATTTGTAATAGCTGTACCTGATGGATTAGTTAAAGGATGTATATCGTAGTACACATCTCCTGTGTAAGCATACAAAATTCTATTAGTTCCAATTAAGGAGTATTTAATACCTGTTTTATTAACCATGTGATGCAAACCCCTAGCTGCACCTGTTAATTTGCTGTCTCCTAATTGAGACCAACCACCTATTTTTTCTGGTGTACCATACCTAAAACGCACGTTTGTACCACCGGTCCACTGAGATTCAGCTCCTGTAGATGTTACTTGTTTGTTAAACCCTGGTAGAAATCCTAATTTTTGTAGCATAATAGACCTTTATATAAGGATTTTAATTCTTTTGGTAGTATTATATTTTACTCTATGTATTCAATCCAACCAGTAAGAATGTATTTAGTATTAGATATAGGCATATTTCCTCTGTGAGTGTGAGTAAATTGAGCTGGCCAAATTAATAGTTTACCCTCTTCTGCTTTTATTCTTTTATGTTGATATAAAAATTCTGTTTCTCCCCCTTCTTCAACATTATTTAAATAAATCATAAATGCTAAAAGTCTACTTCTTGTTGAAATACCTTCGTTCTCACAATGCCATACATGATAACCTTCTCCAATATCAGTTCTTTGTATTTTTATATCAATAATTGCATGTTTTTTTAAATCATTTAAAACACTATATTTTTTACTATAGTCAATATACTTAGACCAAATAATTTCACTTGCTGCCGCATTTATATACTTTGAAGATATTCCATGATCAAAAATATTACTATATATGTTGGTAGATGTATCAGAAACTGCATGAGCTGTTTTCGTGTATCTCGGATGTTTAAGAGTATTTTTTATTTCTTTAAAATATTTAATATAATCTTTGCATATTTTTTTAGACATTGCATTAGGGAATATACCTATGTGGTTTTCTATTTCTTTATTTGTCATATTTTTTTATATACCAAGAAGGCACCGTATACCTTTTTCCATTTAAAATTTTTTTAACACCGTGTTTATTTCTTTTATCGCTTTCAAATATCATATTACTTAAAGCTTTCATCTTAAACATTTCTTCTACTCCATCCTCATTTTTAAAAACCAACTCTCCTCCAGTATATTTATCATTAAGATATATTAATGACGAATAATCCATGGTATCGTTTTGCTTTGGTTGTTTATCTACATGTAAATCCATATATTGATCTTTTGACCAACAACATAATCTTGGTTTTTGCCACTCTTTGGTTCTAACTGCAAAACAATGATCTATAAAAATTTCATTTTTGAGTGCGTAATAATTTAAAAGATTTTTTATTTTATTATTTTTAATGTTTTCAAAATGAATAGTTTTATCTTTATGAAAAACTCTTTCATCACCACACAAATTTTTATTTTTATCAAAAAATTTTGTTAAAATAATAGCGTCTTTTGGGTTAACAAAATTGTGTATTATTATTCTTTTAGGTATTTTATTATTTGTCATATTTATTTAAAACAGGGACCTTCCATCCATATGCTTAATGTTTTTCTTTTGCCTTTAAGTATTTTATTTACCTTATGTGGCATAAAAGATTTAAATATTAAAATATCACCTGGTTCAAAAAAATCTACTTTACCACATGAAAATATTGATAACTCACCACCTTTATATTTTTTTTCAGATAAATTAACTAATACAGTTAATTTAATATCTTTAGAATGAGCTTTTACATAATCCATATGCCAATCATATCCAACATCTTTATTAGGTAAATATTCATTTAAATTAATAGTATGAGAATCAAATAATTTATATAAATCATAACCGAAGTGTTCGTTGTTAGTATTATAAACTAAGTCTATTAATTGTTTTAATTCTTTTTTAATAGAACCATATTCCACTACTTTGACACTAGCTGTTTTAATTACGTCTTTTGCAGGATTATCTACATGATCTATTTTTTGGTATTTATTAATTGCTATAGATATATTTTTTATATCTATTATGTTTAATTTTTTTTTATAAAGAAAGAAATCAAATTTCATTTTTTAAACCAACTAGGAAGACCTAAATGCGCACGCTTATCAAACATATTATCTTTCGCTCCAGGTGTTTTACGATTATTATAATGCAAAAAAACTTGCACACATTCTTTACCTTTAAATTTTTTTCGCCAATGTTCTAACTCACAGCCAGAATAGACTAACATATCACCTTGTTTAAGATCTACTTTAATTCCTTTTTTACCTACTTCTCCTGATGGCTCAAGGTATATTGGCCAATCATCGCCGCCTAAATTCATAGTTGTAGATATTTCACAACTAAATCTATCTTTATGTCTTTTAAGTTCATCACCTTTTTTATAAACTCTTGCATAAGAGTAGGCTGGATATAATTTAAGACCTGTTACTTTTTCCATTTCTGGTTGACATTTTAACATTAAAGTTTCCATAGCAATATCTGCATAGTGTGAATAAGTATTTGGTATTTGACCTTTTTTTGGATCTTCGTATTGTCCCATTATAGTTTCAAAGGGTGATATATAACGAGCGTTCCTACAAGTATCATAAACTTGTTTTTTTATTAAAAAATAATTAGCTACAAAAATAGCTAAGTCTTTAGATATTGCTTTTCTAATAATTGTATATTTATTTTTTTTAAACATCTTTAGCCATTTCTTTCGGCACCGCCTGTATGTTCCAATGTATAAATCTAAATGGTTCTTTACCAAAATCTACAGAAAACTCATGTTCTAAATATCCTGGAAATATAAGTAACCCCCCAGGTTTAGGTATAAAATTAACTAGTTCAGTTCCATTAAACATAACATTATTTTCTTTTATCTTTAATTTTGTAGCACGTGCTCCTGTTCTTGGTTCATGAAAAATAGGATATGATGTTTTTTCACTACATTTTAAAAAATAAAAACCGGATACATGTTGATTCCAATGCACGTGTGCTGAATGATGGCCACCTCCTTTTTTAGAAAATTCCTGTACCCACATCTCACTAAACATAGTTGTATAATGTTGCATATCAAAACCTTGGTGATCTAAATAATCCCAAGATTTTTGACCTACGTAATTTCTAAAATCTTTAAAATTATTATCTTGTAATAACGGCGTCGAATGGTGTGAAAGACCAAAATCACCAAATTTTTTTATATGTTTTTTATTTCTATTTCTTGCTTGCTTTATATATTTATCCGAAGCTTTATCTAAAGAACTAAGAAATTCAAGTCTACTTTCGTCCCAAATAGGTGTTTTAAAGTGTTCGGTTATGTTCATGTTATTTAAATGGATACCCAAGATTCCACATTACTAATGAATATCTATTTCCTTTCGTCACTGGTTTAACTCTATGCCATACAGATGAAGGAAACACAATAATAGATCCTTTAGGCAATATCTCTTTTGCTTGCCTTAAATGTTTAGCTTCTTCTCTCATATGTGGATCATAGTTTCTAAAATCAAATTCTAATTCTCCACCTTCATATTCTGAACCATCTGTTAATTGACAGGTCATAGATAATTTTCTAATTTTGCCGTGCTTTAAAGTGCCTGGTATATGATACGGTTTATCCCAAGAATCGCTATGCCAATCATAGTATTGATTAAGTTTATATTTTGTAAATTGACAAGATTCTGATAAATCCCATTCAAAATTCCAACCTGCTTTTTTGTTAGCTATGTGTATGTAAGGTTGTAATTCCTTATATATCCAAGGTTCTTCTAACCAAACTAAATCAGAATTTCTTTTACGCTTTATATTTTTAATTTCATCTTTTGATAGTTTTTTATTTTCGTATCCCCCTGTCCTAGCCATTTGTTCAGATTTGGACAAACCGTACTTAATTATATCATCACAAATTTTTGGTGGAACTGCAGATGTAAAATACCAATAATAATTAACTAGGTTCATACAAAAGTAAAAACTCCTACTACTCTTATCTCATCGTGTTTACAAAATTTATAACTATGAAAATAAGAACCATCACACACAAACACTTTACCTTGTTCAGGTTTTATTTTTTTAATAACTTTTAATTTTTTAGCTTTTGGTACACTAATGTCTATCCATGAATTTCCTTTTTTATATTTTTTATCAAAAATTAAAGTATCGCCTGAAGAATTATTTAAATAAATTATAAGTAAATTATGTTTAAAAAAATGATCTGAGTGTGGAGAAATAAAAGGATATTTAGTATTACAAAAAGTTAAATTAAGGGAGGCTCTGGTAAACTTGTTAAATTTAATTTTGTGTTTTTTACAAAACCTTTCTACTATTTCTTTAAATAAAAAGTAATAGTCAGAATTAGGCACAGGCTCTTCTTCATCGTCACATCTTTTAATCAAAGTATGAGATAGCAAAGGAAATTTTGTAGTTAGAGCTGAGTTGTTTGCAAAAGCATCGTTTGTATACCAAGGAAAATCTTGTTTTAAAATTTCGTTATTAACAATGTTTAATTCTTTTTTATTTAAAAAATTTTTAGATATATTCATATGTAACAGTTAGTATAAAGTTTAAAGATTCTTTTTGATTATTAATAATGTTATAAGAATTAGTCGATGGAAACATAACAAATTTATTATTTGTTAAGGGTATTGTCCAAGATCTACCTTTTCTTCTATTGTCATCATAGGAAATTTTAACACTGCAGTCACTAACATTAACTCCATATAATAGTGTAAAATCAGGAGAGTTTTTTAAATCAACAGGGTCTACATTTAATAAAGAAGCTATATTCTCTAAAGGTTTATAAATATTTCCCCACGTGTTTTTGTTTACCAATGCTGTTTGATAATAAAGATTAATATGTTCTTGAATATATCTATTTAATTTTTCCCAAGTTTTACAAATTTTAAATTTTTCATTGTTTAAATTAGAATATAAAATTTTATTAGATAAATAAACCCTATCTATTTCCCAATCTTTGGGCATTGTAACATCTCCATAATACAATGCTTGTTCTGTTAATACTTTCTTTTGCATTTCTCAATACAATATATACTTGATTATTATAATGTCAATAAATAGAAAACTTAATTAAACTTGAGTGTAATCATTTAAATTCCAAGACTGATTTTCTTCGTCCCAAATATAAATCCAACCGTGAGTGCCTGCTAAAATTTGTGAATTTTGTTCATCTGTTAATACAGGAGCATCTCCAATAGGAGAGTGCCAATTAGCATCTGAAGTATCTTTTACCCAAGATGGGTAAGGTTGAGCTGGCCAAAAAATTTCATTTTCAGAATCCCATTCAAAACCTATACCGGCATAATTTCCTCTAAATGCTTTAGAGTCATCACCAGATGCATGTTTGTTAAACAATGTATTATATGAAGTTTGAATCCACAAATGTGCAGGCCATGATGAATTTTTTTCTAAAAATGCTTGACCTACTGATTCATCTTCAACACTATCAGCGTTCATGTTATCTTTGTTTGCTACAACATTAACTGTTAAAACTTTATTTTGTTCATTTATTTTTGCAAAGTGTGCCATAATTTTTACCTACTGAAACCTATACCTAATTACTACCTGACCGCTACCGCCTGTTCCACCTGAACCAGCGTTGGTTTGAAACTGTGAAGCACCTCCGCCTCCGCCAGTATTGTTAGCTGCAGTTTCTCCGCCACTTGGTTTAGAAGGTGTTGGTCCACCGGCACCACCTGTTCCACATGGACTTCCAGGTCCGCTTGCTGATGGAGAAAGATATGCTCCACCTCCGCCGCCACCAGAATGAGCTACCGCGCTACCTGATATTTCCGTAGGAGTTCCAGCTCCACCGGCACCACCTGGAGCGTTTCCAGAGCCATTAGATCCAACTGCGGAAGCGCCACCGCCACCGCCACCTGCGCGTAAAGCTCCGGCTCCGCCGTTAAATCCTTGAGATGGACTTACAGGAGGTGTGTTACCTGTTCCGGCTGCAGCAGTAAATCCTTCTACTTGTCCGCCTCCGCCAGATCCTCCAGGTGTTTGATTTCCTGCAGGAGCATTTGCATTTCCATTTCCGCCTCCACCGCCACCGGTAGATGTAATACTTGAAAAAACTGAATTAGCTCCTCTTAAGCCGGGTATACCAGAAGCACCACCAGCACCAATAGTTATTGGATACGTTGCAGCGCATAATGTTAAACCAGAAACGCACGCTCCAAGAGGTGATCTAGTATAAGCTCCAGCAGTTGCACCAGAAGATTCTCTGTAACCACCGCCTCCACCGCCACCACCTAAAGTGGCAGATCCTGCTCCTCCACCTGCTACTACCATATATTCATAAGTGTTAGGTGCATCAGGTGTTCCTTTTCCTGCGACGTTTACCACAAAACAACCATTAGCATTAAACGTGTGTATTTTAAAATTTCCAGTTGTTGTAATAGTTCCACCCGTAGCACAAATAAATCCAGGTGCTGAATCACCGGCACCAAATCCTAAAACTTGATAACCAAAAGATTTGGCTTTTTTTGTTTGGGTGTTTCTTGTGTTCTTACTTGAAGTAAGTTTATTTTTTATTTCTCTCATATCTAAATTCCTTATGCGTCGTTAGCCGCGTCAGTAGTAAAGAATAATTTGATACCAAGAAGTCTTGCATCACCTGTAAAAGTATCTCCACCATCTGCTGCATTTCTTGAAAGTTGAAAATAAGTTTGTGTATCTACTGCTGCATCTTTAACTGTAACTGCACCACTTACAGGTGAAACTTGTTGATCTTCAACTGTTCCTATACCTGCATCTGTAATAGCTACAACAGAATTATAAGCAACATCAATAGTTGCTCCATCTGCAACTGATACACCTTGTAAACCAAAAAGACAGTTGCCTGTATTTGTATTACTTGGTGTCCAAAATACTTGATAAGTTATTGTACCTTCATTCCATGATTTAGGAAAAGCTATTGAAAATTGTGCAAATTGAGCAGTACTTGGATCAAAGTCTAATACTTTCATATCAGGTCTTAAAGCTGTTGTTTCAACTTGTTGTGCGTCTGCTGGGTTAGTTGTAGATCCATACATTGCTGAAGCTGGAATCCATATAGTCTCAAGTCCTGCAATTTTAACTGCAGCCGTTGCACTTTTAAGTACACCTGTTCCTTTAGGGTTTAAATTTATATCAACATTAGTTTCACCTGTTGCTGAAAGAATTGGACCGTTGCCTGTTGCAGCATTTGCTAAAGTTAATTCATTAACCGCTGAACTTGTAGCTGTTAAATTAAGTAATTCATTTCCATTTGTATCTGAAATTTTTGTACCTATTGCAGGGCTAGTTAAAGTTTTGTTTGTTAAAGTTTGTGTTCCAGTAAGAGTTACATCACCATCACCAAAACCTAAAGTATATATGTCTGGGTTAGAGCCATCATTTCCAGTAGCAAATACTGCTTGATCACCTTTATCAGTTGCTGAAAAAGTAAACGTATCTCCTGAACCAGAAGCGTATTTAAATTGTACTGTGTAAGCACCTGATGTTGAATTTCTTAAAAAATAAAATGTTTGTGCATCTAAAGGAATTGTTACAATTTGGTTTCCAGTAATAGAGCCTGTAAACTCAATCATTCTGTGAGACATAACTGCTCCAGTTGATCCATCACTTACAGTAAGTGCTGTAGTTTGTGCTCCACCTGCTATAGATTGTGCAGAATATCCACCTGAAATTTGTTCGATTATATTTAAATTGGTGTTAGTTTTTGTTCCCCATGTACCGGCGTTTTCACCAGTTGCCATTAGTTCTACACCGAGAGCCGTAAAAGTTGATGCCATAATTTTGTTCTCCTAATTAGTATCTTTTTTTAATTTGTTTTAAACTCATTGTCAATCATTTACTGCAGTATAATTTGCTGTTTGTGATGCTGTAACTGAGCTATATCCAGCACTTTGTGTAGCTGTAATATCTTCATATCCTAAAGGCGCTACATTACCTACACTAGCAGTTGCAGAAACTCCTGTCAATCCCATAACATCTGCTGGTGCTAAAGATCCTACAGAAGAAGTTGAACTTAATCCAGTTAATCCCATAACATCTGCTGGTGCTAAAACTCCTACAGAAGAAGTCGTGCTTAATCCTGTTAAATCTACAATAGGGTTTGTAGAAATTACTATTGTCCCTAATAAAGAAGTTGTATTTAATCCAGTTAAGCCCATAACATCTGCTGGTGTAATTGCACCTACAGATGATGTTGTACTTAATCCAGTTAAGCCCATTGTTTGATCTGCGGGATCTAAAGATCCAACTGCAGAAGTTGCATTTTGTCCTGTTGGAGTTAATGTGACATCTGAAATAGCTGTAGGACTTCCAACTGATGATGTTGCACTTAAACCTGTTAAGCCCATTACATCTTGAGGCACTAAGAAATATTCACCACCCCAACCAGTTGTTGTAGAACCCCAAGTTAGTTTGCCCCAACTTACATCTTCTCCTATACCTGTACTTAATCCAAGACCTGTTAATTCTAAAGTAATACCAGAAGATCCCCAGTTCTCAACTCCATAACCATCTTGTCCCCAACCAGTATTTATTTCTGAATTAACTGTTGTTGAACCTAAACCAGAAGTTAATCCAAAACCTGTAAGTGTAACAACAGGATTATTACTTTCTCCCCATGGTTCTTTACTCCATTCACCTCTACCCCAACCTTGTTGAGCTCCGGATATAGGAGTGCCTACTGCTGATGTTAATGATAAACCTGTTAATTGAACTACTTCGTCTGTAGCTTGGCCCCATGAACCACCTGTTCCCCAAGCATCTGCACCCCAACCAGAACTTATTTCGTTAGTTGTTCCCCAACGATTTGTTCCCCAGGTTGTGCCGGATTCGTTCCAAGAATTGGCCATAAGGATTTCCTCCTTATGCTATACGTATTATTGCGTTAGATGCGTCAGCTGTTGGAAATTGAATTGTAAAAGTTCCACTCGTTACAGTTTTATCTGAACCAAATGCGATCGCACAAACTGCTGGATCACCAGTTGCTGAGTCATTAAAAATTAAACAACCGTTAGCTGTAAATGAAGCAGAAGTAAAACTTATATCTGCAAAGTCACAACACGCAGTGTCTGTAGATAAAGCAGGTGTAACACTTGTAAGTGCTTTTCCTTTAGCTGTGTAAGCTGAACCGGATGTGTTACTAATTTCGTTTGATGTTGTATAAGCTGTTGTTGATTTATTTAAAGTTGCTGAACTTGTATATAAAGCTAAATTAAAAGTATTTCCAGACGTTGCTGTAAAGTTATGTATAGCTTGTAAAACTTCTTGTTTAAAACTGTTACAAATTGCCGATGTTATTGCCATAATATTTTTCTCCTAATTACTGAGGCGGTGACTCGATTGGTATTCTTATTGTACCATCTGTGTAATCGTCTCGTCTTCTTCTTCCAATTTGCATCGCTGCAAACTTTTGTAGTTCTTGTTTATACTTTCCATCGTATAATGTCAACATGTCTGTTGGACCTTTTAAAAATCCATATGCCTCTACTAAACAAGCATATAACAGACCTTGTGGAAAATAGTTACTAATATATGTGTGAGAATTACCGTCTGATCCTGAACCTAATCCTACAGGCATTTTGTTATAATATATTCTAAATATATAATTAACGTCTGGTGTTGGAGCTAAATAAATAGATCCTGAAGTAGTGTCAGTTAATCCTGTTGCTCCACCAAACATAGAGTAATATTTAGGTTTTCCAGTAACATCTGCCCCTGATGTAGTTGATCCTTCTGGGCCTGTTAATCTTCCTACAAACTCACTTAAAAATGTTTGATCACGTCTTTCTAACCATGTACCTTGTTCCGTAGAATTTGCAGCGTTAAATACTTCTACACCTCTTACAAATAAAGATCCTGCAGGCACTC
>Ga0209337_1002832_pt1 | contig 12353 bp, 9 predicted proteins | sample LinPmetageLP53_FD_184044 | JGI IMG/M metagenome (GOLD analysis project Ga0209337, IMG submission 184044) | Marine viral communities from the Pacific Ocean - LP-53 (SPAdes) (version 2) | ecosystem: Environmental > Aquatic > Marine > Oceanic | place: Pacific Ocean | collected 2010-02-08 | reverse complement strand
CTTCAACCAAGTGTTCGATGCCGCAGGCAAGGACGTGAAGCTAAAGCGAGTCATCAACCAGATGGGGGACAAGGGTAACGAAGTCCGAGCCTCCATCCTGACCAATGACTTCGAGAAGTACGAGTATGGTAGCGGACAAGCGGGTTACCGAAACGCAGTCCAAGAAGCGATGACTGCAATGAACGGCGGGTCAACCGCTCTATACAAGTTCCTACTTAAGCATGTAGACAACAACATGCCTATGACTGTGGTCCACCAGCAGTGGGACGCTCAGGTCAAGCAGCACGGCGGCTACCGCCAAGCCCTGTTGAAGATGGACGAAGTAGTGGGCAAGGCACTTCGTAGTCACAGGGCAAAGCTCAAAGAGCTAGACATTGTCCTCAAGTACATGTCGCCCCCGACACAAGACTTGGTGGCCCAGCGGTCGCAGACGGTGCTTCATGAGGCCCAGTCCAAGGACCTGTCTGAACAGATTAAACGCGAAATGAGTAGGTTCTACGCGGAGATTGTTCCAGAGCTTGAGCGTAAGATGCAGCAGTACGTCCCGGAGAGTATGGGCAAACCTAAGTTCGTAACTACCAAGGATGCCCGACTGGGTTTTGAGGGTCGGCCTGTACCATCGGGTGCGGAGTCTGTCGCTCTCGCTGTAGCCCTCGCCGCTACTGTGCTTCCGATGGATAAGAGTGTTATCATATTCCCAGACCGGGCTTACGACGCTAAGACGTTGGGGGCCATGATGAGGGTAGCAAGGACAATCCCCGCCCTTGGGGTATACGTCCAAAGCACAGTAATGCCAGAAGACTATGAGCCAAAGGAAATGGGATGGCAGGTGATTCCACTGTAACCGAGAGACTCCTTCACGCCCTTCCATCATGGAAGGGCTACAGCTACGGGCACAAGGCGGACATGCCGTCTTGTGTTCGTGGCGTCCCCTCCAAGCTAATCGACACAGGTACTAAGCAAATAGACTGTTCGACATTCACTTGGGGACTACTGTGTCAGCTATACCCGGACGCTGACTGGACGTTTGACCGCTATAAGAAGTGGCAGATGTGGGACCGTAAGGACCTATGGGGACCAATCACCACAGCTAAGGCTCTAGGCATCGCCGCCGATGGCGAGGGTGACGGCTGGTATCTGTACCAAGTCTGGAAGGGCCAGTGGAAGCAGGGACACTCCTTCCTCGCGTGTGAGGCAGGAGGTCGCCTGTTGGTCCTAGAAGCCACCAAGTCTAAGCGTAACGGTATTGACCACAACGGTGTGGTGTGGCGCGGTGTAGGCCCCGGTGAGCCCTACTTGCCGCCGTTCCCGGAGTACGGGGAGAGAGACGCAACTCGGGGCTACGTCTACGCTAAAGTTAAACTAACCTAAGCCTTAGTGTAAATCATCGCCAGCGAACAAGCACTAGCAGGTGCGGACGGACTACCGGCTTCCGCCTGCGTTGTGGTCGCAATGTACGAGAAGCCCGTTGAGTGCGCGATGGCCGAAGGCACCGAGACGTACTCTTTAGTAGAGGCAGCGGCTGCAAGTACAAAAGAAGGTTCGTCGGTTGCTGCGGTTCCGCCCATCGTTGGATTTACGTTCTCGTAAATCTTCAGGTAAGTAACCGCCGCATTCGCGGTGTTATCAAACTCAATGTGGAAAATGTTCGTCGTGGCCCCGGCCCCGCCGACCGTCGCGTTCGCCACTACTGTATTGGTCACGGCGGTGTCGGATAGAACAAATCCGCCAAGTGCATCGACGAGTTGTGTAATTGCAGCAGCCATTTAATGCCTCACTTAAATGTCAAGATTAGGTTCCCGATTGCGTTAATCGTGGCACCTGCGTTGGTTCCCGGTGAATCGCTAATCGTATAACCTAGACCGGAGGAGAAGGTCAGTCCGTCTGGAAAGGTAAAGTTTTCGATTACGCCTGAGGATATCTTAAAGATAAACGACGGAACCGTGGTTCCTTCCGTCACAGCCAAGTTGGTGTCGTACAGCTTGAGGTAGCCGGTAGCCGGAGTGCCCGCTGTGTTGTTCACAAAGATAGAGTACAGCTTACCCGAAGCACCAAACACGTTACTTCTAGACGTAGCGCCAGTAAGAGCCGTGTCTCTGAAGTAACGAAAGTCTACCGATGTAAACTGATTATTCTGTGAAAAAGCCATTGGTTACCCCATTACTTCGTCAAGGTATGCAGTGACCTCAGACAGCAAGAGTGCGATGATCTCGTCACGCTCGTCTGGTGTAATCTTTTGATCGTCCGACAACGCAACTGTGATCTTACGGCCAACACGCAAGATACGAGCAACTAGCTTGAAGATGTTGAACTTTTTGTTCTTAGCCATTTTAGTCTCCAATGAACTGTCGCCAGCCCGTTTCAAATGCGATTTGCTCTGCGGGGTCTTCGCCCTCAAAGACTTGGTTATTGTATACAAGTCGCCCGTTAGTGATCGGTAGTACCTGCATATGAACATCTTTACTCTTCTCGTCAAGTATAGCAAGTCCTAAGCCCTGTTGCCAATCGGGAGCTAAAGAAACTCCCGGAGTAGGTCCCGGTACTCTAACTAAACAACCGGGACTCATGGCTGTAACTGTTTGAGGACCATCCGGCCCGTGGTAAGTTTTCTGTACAAACTCTACCTTATGGATGTGACCGTAGACCTCGGACCAACGTGAGGTCTTAGCTATGGCGGTAGCTGTACTGCCAGCCCCGGAGCGTACCTTGGTGCCGTGGTTAACTCGGATTGGTGAGTTAGAGTCCGGCCATAGCCACCAGTCGGAACCGTAAGGTCCGACGTAATCTATGTCTAGTTTATCTAAGTGTAGTAGCCTGTTGAGGCTGAAGATCGAGTCGTCCTCTAGCGCAGGGCTCACGTCCTGTGCTTCAGGCAGTAACTCTACAACTGCCCTACTCATTCTGTCCTCATGGTTTCCAGCCATGTAAACTATTTTACTAGCAGGACATGCGTCCCGGAGGTCAGCTAGCCACCAGTGTAGCTCATCAATCGCAGGCTGTGTGGTCTGCCTATACTCGGGCTTGCGTGGGAAGCGTGTACTCCAAGGGGCTAGGTCTAACATATCCCCTAAGAGAACTATGATTTCAGGCTGTGTCTGACGTACAAACCTAGACACTGCGTCCATGGCCTTCCGGTCGTGCATTGGATCTAAGTAACTATACTTATTTCTCCACGCATATCCCAACTGGGTGTCCGGGATGAAGCAAGCAGTCTTAAGCCCTGAGGTGCGTGGCGGACCTTCAACGCGGGCTATGAACTTAGGCGGGTACGCAGGCTGACGGTCAGGCTCAATCTTACGCTCTAGGTACGCCTTGACCTGATAAAGCGTGATAGTAGATTCGCCGCCTTTGACGCTCTGTTCCCAAGAGTTACACTTCCAACTAGACACGCGCCACTTGCGCTTGTCCACGTTGGCATGGCGCAATAGCTGGTTCAGTGTGCGGACCCGCCGCCCCTGCGCGCTGACGGTTATCTCTTCCACTTACTGTACAGGCTCGATTTCAAGCCGTAGTTTACAGAAGATGGCGGCACCACTTAGGTCCACTGCCCCATCGCCAATCCAAGTAAAGAACAGTGTAGCTCCACCTTCGTTTGGACCTAGCTTACCTAATGACGCATCATAGAAGATACCGGATGGACCACCACCGGACGCGCCAGATGATGTGCTCCCCAGCTTCATACCGGGGGCGAAGTCTAGTACAGGTGCCCAAGTAAAGACGCTAGATCCAAGGGCAGACTGAGCCCCGTACTCATTAGCTTCTCCGCAGTTAATCGCAGCCTGTGCAAAGATGGTTTGGGCATCAGCAGACGTTAATCGCGTTGTTCCCGCACCTGCTCCTGCTGCACAAACCGTATGCAGGTAGCCTCCGTGTTTAGATTGGGACAAGCCAAATGCGGAACTTCGGCCCCAGATAAGTGTGGCGCGATGGATGTAGCCCCGTCGAGGTACACTAATAGCGATTGTAACCGCTTGGTTTGCGGTATCATCCGGGATGTCAGTCGGAGTAATCGTACCTTCTACAACGATTCTGGATGTGGTAATACTGCGGGGCATCTTAGTCTCCTAGAAGCTGGGCTCGATTTCAACCTCAAGCCGACACGATACAGTAGCATAAGTGTTGAAGTTTGTGCCCGCGCTGAGAATGGTAAAATACAACTCACCATCCGTGCCCACCGGACCTTTAATGGTGCCTGCCACATCGTACCCAACTCCAGTGAACAGTGCCGTACTAGCATTCGCTGTACCCTGACCTGATTGCATTGGAGTTAGGATAACTGACCTAACGGCGCGGCTAGTTGTGTATGTCGCACCGCTACCGGCAAGGCCAGAGCCCTCCCAGTCGAGAGAGCACTGACACACTAAGGTATCAATGTGGGGGTCCGTAACAGTGTTCACACCACTAGACGCTGTAGATCCAAGTCGATGAACTAGGAAGCCGTCGATGCTGTTTGCAATCGACGGAAACACAGCATCGTCTACAAAAGTCATCGTCATACGACGAATGATGCCTCGGCTAGGGAGGCCATCGATCTTTGTAGTCAGTGTATTGTTCGCAGCAGTAGGCAAGTCATTGGTGACGTAGTTCACCGACTTGATTACCCGTGACGGTCTGGAGCGTTCGAGGCCCATTCAGAGCCCCCTATTATGCTCGGATTGCTGTAATGACTACCAGATCGCCATTATCGCCATTTGCACTCTTTACCAACCTAATGATTCCACCTGCCGCCACGTTGTGTTGTGCGATGTGAACTGAAGCCGCTTCTGTACGAACATCTGCGGTTCCGCCGGTAGCAAGTGAGGTACAAATCTTGTTTGTGGTGGCCCCATTGTAAACGTGAATGTTCACATTGCTTGTGCCCTTGGCAATAACCGCAGCAGAGATAACCGTAACAGGGTACTCAAGTGTCAGGTCGATAGGAGTTTGGTTGTTGGGTACAGACACATAGAATGCTTCCGTTGTACGTCCGACAGCGTTCGCCACACTCGCAGTAGATGGACCACCACCCTGTACTCGGGACTCAGGTACTGTGGCCTGTACCATGATTGCACCACCGAGAGCTACGGTGGCGGCTTTAGTAACACGACCAACAATAATGACTTCAGTACCCGTAGCAGACGGCGCAGTCAGTGTCAGGTTGGAAGCAACTGTCGTGCCCGGAGTCTGAGACAAGTACACTGGGTCGCCGACTGCAACGCCTGCGCCACTAGTATCTTTAGTGGTAACTAGTTTCCATGGCAAGCAGATGCCGTAACCGCCAGCAGGGATGTCGTGCTTTGCGATCAACAATCGACCATTAGAGTGACGGTTTGCTGTTGCCGCCCCGCCGTCAGCATCAGCAACGTCAACCTTACTGAAAGGTCCGTCGCTTCCCATGATGTATACGATTTGGTCTGCCTTGATAGCAGCGTGTGCAAGAACCTTTTGTCCTTCACTGTAGTTAAAGTCGCGACCCGGCTTGATGAGTCTTTGCTTAAATAGGGCTGCCATGTTTCTGTCTCCTTAAGACTTATCCTCTTCGGATGTAAACTTTATAAACTACCTAAGGGGCCATGTCAAGCATTGGACCCGCCAAAGCTGGGTTCATTGCCGTGTTGGCTAGCATCATTGTGTCGTGACCTAGTAGGCCACCGATGAGAATGAGCCCCAGAACTATGGTTTGGGGATTCTTAAATGCGCTGCCCCAGTCGGTTTGGTTCTGACTAGATAGTACTGTAAGCTGGGCTTCGATGCGGTCTAGTGTCTTAACGGAGTGCTTTTGTTCGTTCTGTACAATAGCCAAAGTCTCCCTAATGCCACCTACTGTCTCTTCCAGCATGGTTACTCGGTGGTCTAGGTCGGACATCAGTCCTCCGGTACAATAGCGGAGTTAGCTATCCGCTCGTTCTTTCTTTGCATAACACGAACTCGGTCCTTAACCTCGTCTAGTTCCCAATATCTATTGTTATTTCCGTTAAACATAAGTACCTTGCCCACGTTCATGATGTTGGCCAATGCCTCTAGACGTGCGCGGGTGGGGCCATCCTCAACCGCAAGTGCTCGGATTTCAGCCGGAGCCATGCCGGGGAAAGCAATCGACAAAAGCATCCGTGCGCGATGCAGTTCTACCTTCGGAATGTTCAGTACCATATCTGTAATCGCCCCGCCCTTAAAGGAGATACGTTTTTGGCGTGGGTCAGCAGGGTCAGCGGTTAGGGTGATTAGGTCCTTAGCCCCGATGTAGCCCAGAACTTGGGCCATTGCTAAGTCTCCGGGACGGACGCGACGTCCATACTCAGATTGCTTTACATCCTTAAGTCCGGCGTACTGGGAGAAGAAGTTAGAGGCTACATCTCCGTACATCGGCACCATAAACTGGTCAATCGTAGACTCTACAAGCTGCTCTACCGCCGCCGCAGAATCTATCGAGATAGGAATAACTTCAGAACCCGTGGCTGTACGGACTACGGTTAAGCCTCCGGCGGCGGCTAGAGCAGACAGGCTAGCTGTGATGTCAAACATCTGCGTCATGTACTCTACGATTGTTGACTTAGGAAGTGACCTTCCGTACATAGTTCGTAAGAAGCCCCCCTCTGTCATTACCTGTTGGGCCTCTTCCGAAAGCGCATCAAACGACATGAAGGGGTACTCAGCAAAGTAATCAGGACGGAACTGAAGCTCGGCTTGAATACGTTGCTGCTCGGGGCTCAACTCCTCGAAGGGATTGGGTGCGCCGGGGAAGCTCGATTGAAGTCGGGCCATACCCTCGACACGTTGCAACTGCGTTTGTCCACGAGCGTACCTACGCATGTACTCTTTCGTACCGACATCTGAGTGTTCGAAGAATGTACGGAACACTTGCGCCATCGCATTTTTAGACAAGGTGTAGAACAGAACGTAGCGGCTTGTAAAAGCCATCTCATGCTTACCAACCGAGTACGTCCAATCGTAGAGACTGTTATGGAGTCCTTTGCGTGCATCGTCTGCCGACAAGCCCTTGTTGATGCGGAGGTGCATGTAGAGCAGTAGTCGCTGCCGCGTCTGTACATGGTGTACCTTAAGTTGAGTCAGCTTCTGCATGTATTGCATGTCTTGTCCACGACGTGCCAAGCTCTCCCACAACGTCGGGTTCATGCTCTCCGTTCGTCGGAGCGCCTCAACTGCGGCTTTACTAGTCTCCGGGCTGATGATGTTGTCACGAACACCCGCACCCACTGCCTCACCTCGAAGTTGGTTAAACGTCAGGAACTCTCCGTCTGCCCCTTTGACACTAGATAGTTCGTTCGAGCCCTTTAGTATTTTAGCCATCGAGTTGTTAAACATTGCCGAGAACATTCCCGGTGTAGGTATCTTGCCGGGAGGCATCCTAGACATCATCTGAAAGTAAGACTCTTGAAGCGCATTCCCGTATACCGGAACGTAAGCTAGCGCCCCCATGAACGTCAGCCCGGCTGTAGCCTGCGGTCCCATAGTTACGAACATCTGAGAGAAGTCACCGAAAAGCTGATTCATAAAATAAGCGGGTCGGGGGATTATTAGTCCGGTGAGGATGTGTGTCTTCCACCACCGTAGTATTTTTTTATAACTAAGTAGGTTCACTCGGGCTAATCCGCCCTCCGCAGCTTTTGCGCTCATAGCCATGTCCACTTCTTTTTCAATGTTAGTCAACGCCTCGACTAAGGGACTTAAGATAGACTCCGGAACCATTCGTAGGTCACCACCTTCGCTAATCCCGATGGCTACCATCTTCTGGTATGCAGTCCGCACTCCACGCATGTTTTCAGTTGCTCGGGCACGACCGATATTGGTCATCATCTCCAGCCCCCAGATGCTTGCCCCGTCGATAGCATCTAGAACGGATACGGTAATGTCCCGGTGAACGATGTCGTCTAACTTCATAGGTGGAGTTACAGCTTCACCCGTGTTCAGGTCGTTTAGATGTACCGTGCCGTCTTCATCTATTTTGACGATTTTAAAGCCCGCGTCGCCGTTGATCTCCATCAACTTCGATTCCAGTTTAGGCGCACGCTTATACTCTAGTTTCTCAACGTCTTCGTACTGCCGTGTCGCCTCAAGACGTTCCTCCCACGAGGCGTCCGTCTTCTTGGGCTTGGCCTCAACCCCCCGGGCTGTCTGCACCATGTTTGGATCGATCTCCCGTTCCGCAACAAACGGGCGAACACTTGTCCCATCGCCCAGCTTATCTATTGTGGGTACGCCTTCTACGCTCGTATCCACAAAATCATTAACTAGTTTGTTATAGTTATTGTTGGTAGAACGTAGTACTACAACGTCGCCGATGTAGAAGTCCTTATCGGCAAACACATCTACTGCCTCTCCACCCTGACCCATCATGTAGTTCAAAGACCGTGCCATGCGAGAGTTAAAACGTGGTCCAATGATATTAAACACTCGTTTTAGGAAGTCCTCTTGTGCGGCACCTACGATAATCCCCCGGTAGAATAGGGTCAGAGATCTCTTACCGATAGCTCCCCTGTCTTTGGGAATAAACTTCAAGTCGGCGTTAGTGACCTCTTCTTCTATATACCTAAGTAAGGTAGGTATATCTATAGCCTGACCGTTTTCATGCGCCCTGAATAGACGACCGGCAACTACCTCTTCAATCTGTATTACATTCTCTTTGATGTCAGCACGCAAAAGCGTGTTGTCGTCTAGAAACGCTTTAATAGCAGTCCGCAGTCCCATGTCGGCAGTATCCCCGACTTGCTGCTTTCCTGCTTTCTTTTTCGCGGAGTGCATCTGAAGTGTACGTTGTATAAAAGTGTCAAGAAGAGATTCAGATCGATCTGCAATACCCGTCAAAGCAATCTTATTAGATTTAGTAAAGGGTACTTTGTACTTCGCCTCAATCTCAATAAACTTAGATGTACCCGTAAGTAGCTCTCGAACCAACTTATCGGCTAACTCGGGATCTCCAACGTGATCGTAGATCAAGTTAAGAGAGTCCATTACATTCTGAGTCCTGCGTGCTGTGTCCTTGGCTGCATCATCTAGTTCCCGACGTACAGTAGCCTCAAGAAATCTGATGTTGGTCGTAAAGATAGGAAACTTACGGAAGAACGGGGCGACATTTAAGGCTGTAAATACTGCCCAAGCCCTCGGGTCTTTGTACATGTCAACCGCCCGGACTCCGCTTCGTATCTGAAGTTGAATCTGACTGAACGGATCCATAAGTATACTGGCCAATGCCTTTGTCTCAAACAACTGCTCGGCAACTTCTTTGGCTGCCTCACCTACGTCGTCTGCACTGGCAGGCATCAGCATCTCTGACAACTTCCGGGCTTCTTCCGTATCGCCTGTAATCAGTCCCTTGGCGAAGGCTTCGTGCCCTTTGCCCGCAGTTGCTCTTAGTACAGCCTCAAAATCGTCATCCGACAGGTCAGTTACTTTGGCTGCGCCCTGTGCTAGAGCCCGGAGACGCTCTAGGTAATCGTTGTATGTGTCAAGAGCTAACTGCTGAATCTGCTCGTCAGATGCCGACTTTAGTACTTTCTTCTGCTCTGCGAGTTTTTCAATGTATTCCCGCTGCTTTTCCGCATCGTCCAGCAAGTTTTGAATCTGACCCCCGTACCGTTGAAGCGCGTCGTCCATGCTCGCGATTACATGTTTGGGTGCTAGGCCATTCTTTCTGAGCCTTGATACATCTTTAGTGTACTTGAGTAGCATCGTCTCCAGCACTTCAATCTCTTTAACGATGTTTAAGATCTTACCATTAGCGTTAAGAATACCCTTTGAGAACTCATTTCGACCTACAATCGCTTTGGCATCCGGGCTAGCGTCCATGATTTTCTGGAAGCGTTCGCCCACAAGAGATCGAATCTGAGCAACTCTCAATCCCGGGTCATCGGAGAGCTTCACACCATCAGGTACTAGCTTGTGCTTTTGCAAGAACAGGTCTATGTCCCCTACTTCGTCCAAGTCACTACGCAAGAAAGCAAAAGCGTCGGCAATAAAGTCCGCGTCTTCAGCCTTATTCGATTTAGTTAGAACCTCAGATAGAGCACGTTGAACCTCGTCGGACTCGGCTACCTCCGCCAGAGCGTCGATAACTGCGTTTTCAGCCCGTATGCCCTCCTGCGCCGCTTTAATCCTACTGTTTAATGCGTTCAGAGTAAGTTGTGTCCGCACAGCACTTTCCGCACGACCCTTAGCCTTCGCCTCACTCTTTCGCGCTTCGTTTAGTAGTTTATCCCTACGTCCAACTAAAGTACCGTACATTTCAGCAGCACGTTTTACCGACTGACGACGTAAGTTAGCTGCTAGCCCGTGGGTCATCAGTGTACCTGCTGAGGCAAGCATACTAAACGTCCCTATTGCACCAGTTCGGTCGGCAAATGCTGCTTTCTCAATCAGAGCATCTAGCTTCTTAACCGCTTCCATAGATACAACTTTACCGTCCTTGAGGTGGGCTGAAGCCGCAGTTTCGAGTAGCTTTAGAGTTCCACGGGCACCGGCACTGAGCAACGCTCTTTCCGTCAATCCAAAAGCCCGTTTGCCTTTCTTGGCGGCTAGTTTACTCCCCGTTGCAGTGACAGAGCCAAGCTCCAACGCGCTGGGCGTGTAGATAAAGAACGCCATTGCAGCGACGGCTCCAAGTGCGGTGCCCACACCGGGGTTTTTCTCGCCGTAGTCACCGAGTAGTGGATTGATAAAGGCATCACCAAACTCGGTTAAGAATCTGCCGCCTGCGTGGGCATCTTCTGTAATAAACGCTACATGTCGATCTGTACCGAAGTTGTCGAACATCCGTTTGACGATTCTAAGGGGACGACCCCTAGTATCTGTCTTCCGAGCCTTGGCCTCATCGTCTACTGCAAGTGCAAATGATCGGGTGACGGGCTCATCTAGGATACCAAACACCCGAAGCAGGTAATCCATAGAGTTGGTGGCGGCGTTGTTACCAAGGGTTGGTCCGGCAAACAGTTCCCCCTCACGGATAAAACCAATCTCTTCGCCACCCTCTGACACCATACCACCTGCACGTCGGGGTAGCGTCATCGCTAGGAGCCCCTTGGCGATCCGGTCGGGTAGGTTGTTAAAGAGCTTCTCCTTCTGACCTAGAGTAGTTACCGTGTTGATGGCTTCAGCTAGTTTTAGCGCGCCCCCACGAAAGCCCTCTCTGTCTAGAAAAGACCTTAGCGCCTCGTCCGGGTCTACATTGACCATCAAGGCGTCTTCGTCCAACATTGCCGCTATCTTCATTTTGCTATTACGCCGGACCCGTTCCCGGATGGGCTCAAGCTGTTCTTCAGATAGGTTTTCGTCGTCAACACCTAACTTTTGTAGTTCTTGTGCGTATAGCGCCAAGTACACGCCCTGTTCTAGGCTGTCTCTGTTGATCGCCATACGCTGGTCAGGCGTCATAGTCATTGGTACATAAGACTCTGACGGTAAAGCATTTTCCTTAGCTACAAAAGCGTTTTGACTAAACGAGCGCACGTCCACTTCGTTACCAAACGCCCGCATAAGTTGGTCATCATCCATACCAGAGGATGCGCCCTTAGCATACAGGTCGAGCAGCTTTCGGTCGGTGCGATCATTAAACAGGTTACGCGCCAAGTCACTGGTAGTAGCACCCGCTAGTTGTGAGTCGATAAACTCACCAAAGCGGGGGACAGCACCTACGATCTTACCATCTAGTACAATGTTACGAACTTCTTCCGGCTTGTTCTCAGAAGAGTACTTGGTCAGTAGCTCCGTATAGTCTTTTTGGAGTTCAGCGTGTTTATCGTAATACCCACTAAACTGATTGCGTAGCTCTTTAGCCGTCTCAAACTTGGTGTTCATGTTTTCCATGGACCAAATGTTCAAGATTTGATGAGCGTTCTCGTCTAGAGTGTCTGCATTCTCAGGGTCAAACATCAAGTTGTTAGGGTCATACTCTTGTTGAGTACGCACGCCTTCGATTAGATCTTGGAGCGTTTTCTCCCGATTGGCTACCGTATTTGCGATGCCTCGGTCTGACATCAACTTACTTAATCTAGCGTCTCGCTGCTCGATTAGGTTCATGCCCCAGTGGTCCCAGCCCTCGTAGAGGGGCTGCTTCCTGTAAAGCGCCTTCTTCATCTCCCCTCGGGCGGCTTCATCCGGTAACATACCTTTTAGTCTACGAAGCTCTTGTAAATCAGAGTTAGAGATTCGCTGACGGCTAGGTAAATCCATCTGCTTGTTTACGTCATTCTCTGCACCTAGACGGTGAGCCGCCTCACCATACATCTGAACCATAGGACGCAGGTTTTCGGGCATGTCGTTCGGGTTAATACCCATCCACGACCGCACAATCTTAGCCTCTGCCTTAGGTGGGATAGGCTCAGGTCTAGGTAGGTCTTGTTTTCCGGCTTCTAACTCCGGCT
>Ga0209337_1002831_pt1 | contig 12355 bp, 6 predicted proteins | sample LinPmetageLP53_FD_184044 | JGI IMG/M metagenome (GOLD analysis project Ga0209337, IMG submission 184044) | Marine viral communities from the Pacific Ocean - LP-53 (SPAdes) (version 2) | ecosystem: Environmental > Aquatic > Marine > Oceanic | place: Pacific Ocean | collected 2010-02-08 | reverse complement strand
CAACACCTGTAGCTCTATTATAATAATCTTCATCTATAGTATCATCTGTAGCAAGATTTTTATCTATGTAATAGTCTGTTCTTTGTGTTGAGTTTAAAGGTAATTGTTTTAATATAGCCTTTGTTTTAACACCATCAACATTATTATCAAAGTCTTGCTGTTCTTTGTAGTTTAAAGCTCTTTGGTTTATTATATCAAGGTTTTGACTAGCTATTGCTTCTTCGTTGAACATCGAATATGATGTTCCACTTCCAGAATCTGAACTCTCGGATGCTTCCGGTGTCGGTACTACAGCCGCATCTGTTTCCGCAGCACCGTTTGTCTTTACTTCTTCAACAGGAGTTTCAACATCTTCTTCAACAGGAGTTTCAATTACTTCTTCAACTTCTTGCTGACCCCATTTATTGTCTATTTTCCACTGTCTAATAAGCTCTGCTTTATCAGGGTTTGAATCTGGAATAGATGCTGTGTATTCTTGTAATTCGTTCATTTAATTTAATTTAAGTCGTTATCATCTAAAAATTTCTGAGCCTTTGCTTTTTTAGCTTCCGCTAAATCAAACACTGCTGCATCTTCTTTAACCGTTGGAGGTTGGTTTTTAGTAAACTCATTTAGATAATTATTCATAAAGTATTCTTTGTATTTTGTTTCAAATAAAACTTTTTTGTCTTGCTGTAATGGTAGGTCTTCTTCATAACTCCAAGAGCTAGCGGCTGCGTTAGCGTTTTGAGCCATTTGAGCGTCCTCTTCAGCGCTAGTACTTTTAGATATATAAACGTTCCAAGCAGCAATTACATCTTGCTCAGAGCTCATTAAACCAGCAATCTCAGCGTTAATAAATGGTTTTGCTTTTTGCTCTATTTTCTTTAGGTCATACTTAAGTACGTTTCTGCCTTTACCATTACCTATATCTACAATTTCATAATCAAAAGAGCCGTCTGGATTCATCATTATAAACTCTTCACTAATTTTAGCGTTTGCTTTTAATTCTCCATTTTCACCTATCATTTCTTGTAAAAACAAACCAACTTCTGCCATAAGCGAAAGCATGTTTTTGTTTATGTCTGGAGTTGAAACAACTAAAGAAGTTCCAGACTCTAATAAAGTATTAAGCGCCGTGTTGTTTATTACTAAAGGAGATCCAAAAGCAGGCCCCATAAAAGAAATTTGCTGAGAACCATCTGGTAATAAATCTAAGTAAGCAGAATACCCATCTGTTTTAGAAAAACCGGGCTTAGTTGTCATTAAGCTATTAGCCGCTGTATAGTGATAGTTATTGTTAGGATCAAAGTTTTGCTCTTCAGTAGTGCTTAGCTCTGATATTAATGAAGCTATAAAACTTAAAGAAGCCTGAGGCGCTTCTTCTAAGTTTTTTATTCCTGATAATTCTAGCGCGCAACCTTCTGATGTGCAACTATTTGTTTCTATAGCTATTTTTAATTTAGCGTATGTTCTACCAGCGTTTCTATAAGCGTTGTCTAGCAATTGAAAATTGTAGTCGCTCACATCACTAACAAAACTTTTGTTATAAGCAATAACATCGCTTTGATTAAACTGCTTTAAAGCAATGTTTTGAAATAAGTTTTTGTTTTCCATGTTTTATTTATTATCCTATCATACCAGCAATTCCGCCAATAGTATCAGTGATTCCACCAACTGCACCAAGTTTGGCACTAAGAGCATCGGCTTTAGCTTGAGCCTCAACCCCTGTTGCCATTTCAAGAAGCCCAGCGGTTCTATCTAATTGACCTATTTCTCTTTTTTCTGTTTCACTGTATACAAACCCTCTACCTCGAACGTCAGCGTTTTGTAGTCTTTGTTGCTCTGCTGTTAAAGCTGCTTGTTGTTTTTCTTCGCCTCTAGCTCTTTTATCTTCGTTTGATTTTTCTTGTAATTCTATGCTATTAGCTACGTTTTTCTTAGATCTTAAAGCTGCTTGAGCTAAAGCAGTAGCACCACCAGCGCTTGCTCCAGTTGCTCTCATAGTATCTAAAGTGTTAGCTAAAGATATGTCAGCCTCTTCTATTTTCATTTCAGCAGCGCCTGTGGCTACTGATAAATTAGCAAAAGGATTAGTTATCATACTTGATAAGTCTTGAATACCGGCATAAGGATTTATTATATCTTGTCTATCAGCTTCTAACTGAGCCATCTTTTTTTCTAAGCGCCTCTTTTCCCTAGCAGCTCTCCATTGTTCTTCTTTAGCGGCACTACCTGCTATAACGCTACTAATGATACTCCCAGCACCCCCTATAACTGCTCCTAAACCTACCATAATTTTATATTTTTAATATACATTGTTTTTTATTAATAACCGTTATTGCCAGTGAATTCGGATGAAACCATAAATAATTGTTTCTCTCCACCAACATCGGTAGTTGTGTCTGTTGAAAAAGTAGTGACTGCATAAAAACCTTTTATACCCATCATTGAGTCTCCATAAATTATTTCTCCCGCAGCCGCGGCGCTATTGTTAACTATGTTTGCAACATACGAGTTTTCTTTTCTGCAAAAACCTGCCCTTTGTTTATCGTAAGGAGGATATTGAGTTGAAAATACTGTTAAATAATTTGCCCTGTTAGCTATTACAGAAAACGTAATACTTTGATTTATTACAAACGGTGCTGGATTGTTTAACGTAACAGATATGAGGTCAACAAAAGAAACTTGAGTTCCAACATTTACCCCCATAATTTCACTAGCAACTAAAACCCCAGTAGTAGGGTTGTAAGAAACAACTGTTGCACCTACAGGCGTATTTTGTGCAAAGATGCGAGTTCCAACTGGAACTGGAAAAGGACAATTAGTAAGTGTTACTGTATTAGACGTTACAGAAGCTGAAACAAACCCTATAAGTTGCGTTTGGCTAGTCACAACTGTATTAGCTGGTATTACTATCGAACTGCTGGTCACTAAAGAACCAACAGCTATAGCATTAGTAGTATTAACAAGCACTGTATTACTTGTTATAGTGTTTGCTGCTGTTACGATTGTTACTGCGTTTACATACTCTCCTTCGTAGTAACTATATATTTTACTGGACTCATCTATATTAGATATTGTAGCAAGATTTGGTTGACTATCAACGCCTGTTTCGTCAGAAAATAAAGATTTAACCATCCAACCATTAGCACCTTCATAACTAACTGTTTTAAATGTTTTAGATCTATCAGGGTTAGGGTTAAAAATAACTGAAACTTCACTTGTATAATTAACTCCGTAGAAATTACCTCTTTTTACATTGTTTGAATAGTGCTGCCAAATACTACCGTCTTTTACAGTGTAGAATTTATTTTTTAAACTAAACACTTGATCAGGTTTAAAAGAAAAGAAACTAACCCACCCCTTAGCTTGTTCGTCAAAAGAAACTGAAGTAGGTACTGTTCTAGGTGCTCTAGCATTAGTGATTTGAGTAGAAACAACGTATTGGTCGTTGTGAATATCATAACCACCTATTATTTTACCGCTAGATCCAATAGTGTTTATTTCGTCCCTAAAGTAATCTCTCATACCGTAAGATGATATTTCGTCTATACCACTTCTAGACAACCTAAGTATCGCATTGTTATTTGCGTCTGAAAAGTATTTTCTATACCCATAAACAGCAAAGCTTTCTGGGTTTTTACTTATGCCATATTCACCTGCAAAAGGCTGTATAACGCCTATAACTAAATTACTAGAAGTTACAGTTCCACCGCCTTCGGCTGAATATATAGCGTCTTTGTCTATTAAAGCTCTAGATACTTTATTTTCTTGGAATATAACTAAGTTAGTATCTTCAGCGTATAGTTTCTGTATAGACGCGTTAGAAGGATCAGCTGTTTTAGTTATATCTTCTCCTATTGAAAAAACGTTTGTTTGGTTAATGCCGGTTCTTGAATTAAATATACCAGAGTATATTAAAGAGCTTTTTCTATAGTTTCCACTATTAGATTCATCTACTATGTAGGCTTTTACTCCAAAGTCCACGGTTGTATTATTGTAACCTCCTCTAATTCTAGATTCTTCTATAGCCCAATTACTGCCGCCTGTTAATGGGTCAACAACAGGGTAGCCACCTAGATCTTCAGGTATACCAAAAGATCCGTTCCATATAGGCTCGTCATCACTGTTGGTCTTTTTAAGGATAAAAGTGTTAAAGTATTTAATTTCTAAAGATGCTCCCATATTTAATTATTACTTATTTTTTGTTTAAATTACTAAGGATTTGATGCTTGAAAAGTAAACGAATAATTTTCAACAGGCGGATCTAAGGGTGTGTTGGATCCAAAGCCACCAGTATTTTGCCAAAGAACTTGACTTCCTGTAGCAGACGCTGCGCCAGCTAAGCAAGTGTCTGGTAAACAAAGCCCTCTTCTAGCCACAGCTGTTAATAAGCCTGGAGTTAGATTAAGACCTCCAACAAACGTATCTTGTAGAGTAGTGAACGGACCAAACCAACCAGAAGGCCTGCATTGATCCTGCATATTGTAGTACGTGTTTTCTAACCCATCAATCACTATGTTTCCAGATGACGCTGTAGCCACTAAAGCGTTCCAGCTAGGCTGTGATGCTGAGCCTTGGTTGTTTCTAACAAAAGCGTAATAACCGTTGGTTCCATCCCCACCCCAAGCAATAGCACCACCGCCAGGTCTTAATAAAAACATTGTAACAATTGATCCCGTGAAACCATCTGCAGGTCCACAACCATCAGCGCAGTTGATGCAGTTATTTGACAAGGTGGCAGTTGTTGTCCACTCTTGCACTTGTGTGACGGAAAGACCTAGATTTATACCTATAGAGCAATCAATAAAGTCTTCAGGATCAGAAACTCTATAGTTTACGGTGTATGATTGAGCAGGCATTTGAGGATCTTGGTAGCCCGCGTTTAGTAAAGGTATAGTAGCTTGTCTTTGCTCGTTGTATGATTGATTGTCAAAATCTAACACGAAGTAATCTACCTCTATATTGTTTCCGTAGGTTTGACTAGTTATTTCAAAAGTTATATCCTTCCAAGAATTAGAATTACCAATATCAAGTGTGCTAGAGTTCCATCCAGCGCCATTAACAGCTTTAAGTAAAAGACCTAAATTTTCTACTTCTGTTGGCTGATTTGTTAGAAAATCACCCTCAGCGGTTGGTATAAATGTAGGCAATGGGCAGTCGTCCCAAAGTTGAGATTGATCTATAACACTTATTTCAGTACCATTTGTTACTGTTATGTTTGAATTAACGTTTAAAGTTGCTGGTCTATTAAAACCCATTCCACCACCTTCGTTTTGCTGCCAATTAATAAGATTATTGAAAGTTACATCAAGAAACTCGTCACCTCCTGGATCTGTAACAAGATTAGTTGAAACTATATATGTACCCGGCGGTAACCAAAAAGCATTTGTAATACCAGCAGGTTCCATGTATTCTGCAAAGCCAGCGGAATTTAACTCTAAACCTGGAACTACAGCCACATTCACCCAGCCTGGCATTCTAACAGTATTTACTTGAACATAACGCTCACCAACGTTTAAAACCGTAGGCCAACCTTGATTTTGTAAATATCCATCAACAGCTCCTCTTACAAGTGGTGAAAAACCAGTACCTACTGTTACTGTATTGTTTGGAAAACCTACAGCAAGAACGCTGTCTTGTAGTTGTATATTTACAGCGTTAGGACTTGCGTCATATACTTTTATTAAGCCATTTTGAATAGTTTCAGAAATTAAAACTTTCATAGTAGAAGCAACACCTGTTGGTATATGAGGTGAAACATTTCCAAGATTTGCAGTAAATTCTTGTTCAAAAGGCAAGCCATTTACTACCGCGGAAAAAGTAAAAGTAAAAGTTCTTAAAAGTTCATCTTCACCATACCACACAGAGTTTGCTTCTTGAAGACCCGGCGTTAATACGCCTGTAAACCCAGTGTCAATAGTTACGTTAAACTGGTTTGATCCGGCGCTTGTTTCAGCAAAAGCAAAAACAGGACCACCTTCATAAGCTATACCATCTTGAACATTTGTTCCGTACCCATCTACAACGCTATCTAGCGATAAAGGAGTGTCTATATCAAGAGAAGGTATTTGCGCGTTAAAATTATCTACTAAGAAAACAGGGCCTGTTAATATGCTCGGCTTTACACCATTGCTAGGTATAGTTAAGCTTTCTAAAAAAGGAGTGTCATTGAACTGATTTAAACCAGCAGCTCCACCTCCTCCAGCGTTTTCGTTTAAAATAATATCATTTATGTTTTTTATAACACCAGTTGTAGAGGTTTCCCAGAATATATCTAATAAACTATCTACGGGGTCTGTTTCATAAACAGCAAGATATTGAATACCTGGAGCTGAAGCGCTATATATGTTTACTTGATCGCCTAACACTTGCACAACAGGCGCAGACGTTACTAGCTGAGCTGGACTGCTAAAATTAAGTAGGTCACTAGCTGAAACATTAACAATGTTACTTAACTCGACTTCTACTGGTGTTACAGTGATGTCTATATTAACTATAACGGTGCCTTCAGGTATTTGTGCGCTGCCAGTCCCCGCGGCGCAAGACATGCCTACATCTAAAGCTGTAACACCTGACCCCGTAACGGTAATCGTGTTGCTTGTTGATCCAGCGGTTAAAGCTACACCTATAGGGCCTGATGTTCCTGGCGTAAAACTAACAAAAGCTAACTCTGAAGGAAAGCCTGGACCGCTAACTATATCACCAACTTGTAAATCCCCGGTGTCTCCAATAACGTTGCTTAACTGTATAGTACTAGATGTAGCTGGTATAGCTATAAGGCCACTAACGCTAGTGAAGTTTACGTCAGCTAGTTGACCTATTTTATTAGCTGTATTTATTCTAGCCACATAGGGATTAGATTCTATAGAGTAAAACTGAGGAAAAAAGTTTGGTTGAGGCGGTGTTATAGAGTCGTAACTAAACATGTCTCTTACTGTAGATATTGTTGAAGCAAAATCAGAAGTTCTTCCAGGATAATATTGCTCATTGCTTAGACCTAAATTAGTTAAAGCCACGCTAACATCTACAGAAGAGTTTTGAACTCTACCAAAAAGTCTAACGGAACTTCTAAATTGATCCTGTAGCGGACCTACTTCTGCTAAATCTCTAGGTACTTTGTTTATATTATCGCTTATCAACACCGTGTGAGATGTTTCTCCAATCTCTAAAGTTTGATTTTCTGGATACGAAGCCATAATACCCGGTAAATATACATTGTAATAATCTTGCTCTGTTTGTTTAACAACGATTTTAAAACTGTACCACCCAAGCGGATTATAAAGATTAGAAGCTGAATCGCCGTTGTATATACCAGGTCTAGCTGTTTCTGGGTCTCTAGTCTGACCTATAACAGTGTTAAATAATATTTTTATAGAATTACCAGGCCAAGTAACTGAATCCACGTTATCGTCATTATATGGAGAATAAGATGTGTCTCCTTTAAAAGAAGCTCCACTAGCTAATGTTATGACTCTTTGGTTGTTTGATAATATAGTTCCAGACTGTCTACCATATCTATCTGAAAGTACAATACCTACTTGATAGTTTCTATTTGTTTTAACTGAGCTGTTTGGATATTCTATCTTGCTAGTTCTATTCGCAACACCAGCGCCTGGTTTAAATGTTAAAATAACGGTTCCAATTGGAAAAGTTACAGTATTACTAAGAGTTATAGTTGCATTTGTACTACTCGCTAAAGTAAATGTTATCACAGCGGCTTGTTGCACTGAGGCGCTTTGAGACAATAAAACTGAGTAAAACCCTGGAGTTGGTTCCTGTGTTGACACGACTGTAGTACCCGCTGCTATACCAGTACCCGTAACTGTTGCACCAATGGGTATAAAACCAGTTATACCAGACACGCTTATAGTGGTTCCGGACACAGCTGTAACTACACTAGCAGATACAACAACACCAGTTCCATTGTTATTAGTCGATACAACCGTAGTTCCTTCAGGTATTACGGTTCCTGTTGTATTAGACGTTATTTCCATACCTGGAAAAAAACCATCAGGAGGTGTTAAAAGCTTTATTAAAGTAGCACTTATAGGCTGACCTGGAGCAAAAGTACCAGCACCAACGTGAGTTGCTGTAACTTCGTTTAAATTAAAATCTGACTTTTCGTCTATAGCGCAAAGATAATCTATAGACTCAGGAGCTGTATGCTTGTTTAAGAAGTTTCCATAAATAACTCTATTTCCAGAAACCTCTTGAGCTAAAGCTCTAACTGGGGTTTGATCGTATACTCTTATTAAATCTTTTTCAGGTAATGTTTTAAAAGGTTTTTGAGAGTTATAATCGTATGTTAGATACATTGGCTCGCCAATGGTTAAAGGTCTGAGATCTGTTAGAGAAACACTGGAGCTTAATGTTATTTTACCAGAGGTACTTGGGTTTACGTTTGGATTATCTGGCTCATAATTTAACACGGTGATATTAGTGTCAATACCAAAACCAGTTACGTAGCTACCAATTTGTATGCCGCCTTGAACATTACTAACTAAAACCTCGTTAGAACTAGTAGTGTCTCCGTTTACAACGCAATTAGCAGATTGATTAAATATAGTTGAACGCTCTATAGTATCTATAACCTTAACTGAAGACTGATCTGACTCTCTATATAATATGTCGACAGAATCAACTAAAAGCTTTGTTCTTAAATCGTAATTATTATATGGTAAAGGTATTCTTAGCTGTATTTTATCTACTTTGTTTTCAACGAAAGAAACTACGGTACTTCTATAAGCTTCTGCTTGATCGTCAAGCTCAGGCATTCCTCTAGTTTCATCATTAACATATAAAAAATAACCGTCTTGTCTAGGTATAAAAGCAGATTGTGTAAACGTAGAAAACAAAGAGTATTCGTCGTCTACGTATTTAAACCTATAAGCAAACCTTACGAATTTATCTTCTAAATAAGTGTCGTCTCCTGGGAAATCTTTTTCATAAAGCTTGTTGTAATTAAAAACAATTTTAGTATCAACAGCTAGCGCCGGCATTGTAGCTCCAGTTATAGTAACCGTCCACACAGCGGGATTACTTCCAGCGGCAGCGGCAAAAGCTACTGTATCAACCACAGCGGAAGTTATAGGTATTATAGAGCCATCTGTGCTAATATAAGAAACGTTAGCTCCTACGTCGTAAGGGCTGGGTAGTTGTTCTTGGGCTATATATCCTTTTAAGTTTTTTATTTCAAAGCTAGCGTCTCCAGAAGTAATAATAGATTTAACAGCCGCTTCTCCACCGTTTGGATAATACTTACTAGTAACATCCTTCATGGTAGTCTCATACTTAGTGTTGGCAGACGTAGACCCTTTACTTTCTGCATAAAGCTCTATACATTCGTAAGGGTTGTATTTAGCTACTGATATTTGATCTTCTGTAGTGTAGTATGTTGGTGTAGGTTGGTTTGTAGGGTTTGCTAAGTCTACATTTATCTTTCTTGGCTGATTTCTATTATCTGTCCAAAACAAAAGATTTTCTAATATATTAATTCCATATATAGGATGTGTTGTAGAGAAGTTTAAAAAAGCGCCTTGAGCTAAAATAGTTAACGTTCCTTGATTTGTAACATTATAAGATACTATAAAAGATTTACTTGCCGCATTATAGGTTAAGTTTGCGGGATTTTTATCTGTATAATTTGTAAAAAACAAATACATAGTACCTGTAGAATCGTCCATGACTTGACCTATGCACTTTAGATTTGGTACGCCCACCACTGAAGACACGTCTCTAACAAGACTGTTTCCAAGCACGTTTTCTAAAGATCCAACGTTTTCACCTTCAGACTTATTAACCTGTACGTTTACTGCGTTTCTGTATTCGTTATCAGGAATAATACGAGCGTCTAAGTCTTTATTCATCTTAGACCTTATAAAAGTATTTTTAACTTTAGCCATTTAATTTTAGTGTTTTATCCATTTAGATTTACCTCTCATCACCTGAACAATTTCATCAAGCTTAATATTAGATAACCTTATTTTTGCATTTCTTAATTTAGCTCTTCTGTCTTTTTGAAGTCTTTGAACTAAGTACTCTTGTTGTCCTGATCTTGTAGATACTATAGAATGTAATATAGACGCATATAGAGCATCTTCAGCTAGCTTAGGAACTTTAGTGTCTATGTCATGCGCTAAACCATCAGAGATGTACTCTAAAACTATTAATCTATTTGCTAAATTGCTAGAAAAAGACATCTTCCCTTCTCTTTCGTTTAGTGTAAACCAACCATTCATTTGAGCAAGCTGCGGCTCAAGACCGTATTGTCTACCCCAATTCCAGCTACCCTCAAATCCGTAAGCGTTTTGAAAATCAATAGCTTCGTCTATATTGTTAAGAAGTTGACCGTTTAGTAAATTGTCATTTGCTCTAGCCCACCGCTCTTCAGTTATCGATGTACCTTCTAGGTTTTCACCAAAGTTATCTTGAGTAGGAACACCTTGAGCGTCTTGAATAGGATTTTCATATGGGTTTATAGTTAAGTTATTTGCAGGGTATATAATTCTCTTTACACCAAGTTGGTCTATAAAAGAAACTCTTACATAATTAACATAGTCTTGAGGTAAAACCACACTTAAGCTAGGTGGTATTGTAAGCTCTTGAGAGTGGACGCTTTTTAAAGTGTCATAGCTAAACTCTTGTAAACTTCTTTTTGCAAAAAATAATACATCTGATTTTTTAGCGGATTGTATTAACTTTCCATCTCCTACATAACCCACCATAAAGTTGTCTATAGCATCTGATAGTTTTATATACTCATAGCTTCCATAGTTGTTTTCAACAGCTGTGCCAAAAGCGTCACCGTTTCCATAGTTGCCGCCATCTAAAGACTTAAGTTGAACTACAAAATAAGTTCCAATAGTTGGAACTGGAGCAATAACTATAGCGTTATTTACAAGCGTATATGTTGTTATGTATTCTACAAAACTTCCAGGCAAACCTGTAGCAGAAGTAAATAGCTTAAAGTTATTCAAAGCGTAGTCTACGTCTGTTGGGTCAAAAGAACCAAGTATTAAGTTAGTATCAAAAGTTGTAGGAAAAGAACCTGAAGCACCGTCAGCTATAAATTGCTGAGCACCTTGGTAGTATTGTTGATTTGTTTCAGTTATTAAACCCATTTGTTACTATGATTTTTCGTTAATTGAAGCTTGTTGAGCTTCTTGCTCTGCCGCTTGTATAATTGTAGGGTCGTTGATAATAACACCCGAGTATTTTAGTATATTTGTTATTAAGCTTGTTTGCTCTGAGTTGTCTAATTCAAAATCAACAGAAGAGTTTGCGTTATATAGATACTGACCTAAATTACCAGGTGTAAAACCCCATTGTGGCAATGATGGTTTAAATAAGCAATTTATGTTTAAAGCGTTAGGTGTTGGAGATACTTTTATTAAAAGTTGACTTGTAGTTAAAGGCGCAACAACTGCGTTTGTAGTGAAGCATATAGGATAATTAACTGTTGGAGATGTTAATTTTGACCTAGTTATTTGAGAGTAATCGCTTTTACTAGCTAGTTGAGTTATAGAGTTATAGGTAGGGTTTGTAGTATTGTATGTAGATACAATTTCACCAAGTTTATATATAGTACCTACGCCTGTGTATATGAACCCATCGTTAGCTGCGTTATAAGTGAATAAAGCTTCTTTTTCAAAAGGATATAACTTATATGAAGTGTCTTTAAACATGTTAAAAAACTCCGTATCGTTTTGTGTATTGTTTTGGTTTTGACGATTTAATTGATTACCGTCTGGAAAATATGACGAAAATATTTCGTTTTGAACCAGTACAGCAAGACTGTTAAACTCACTAGGGGTAATATAACCTCTTTGCTCTTTGTTTAATATGTACAAGACTGTTGTGTATACTGTGTTTATATTTACCGCCATTTTTTATTTTTGTTATAATAAAAGGCCCGAGTTAACGAGCCTTATATTAGTATTACATGTTATTATAGTTTTTTATCTATAGACTTATAGATTTCTACTCCTTCGTCTGTTTTTAAGAAAGCCGCAAACGCTGAGTAAGGGTTTTCGTCAAAAGGAACGTTCATTAATTTTCTATCATTAGATCCCCATGTGAATGTTCGTTGATCTTGTGATAATTTAATTATTCCACTTTCAGAAGCTCTAATAGCAAAATTTCTTAGTTGTACATTTTCATCGTTAGCTAAGCTAATAAATAATGCTGGATTGCTTCTAGCAAATATCATTAGATCTCTTTTAAGTTCTTTAGAACTCATGGAATTCACTTTAGATCCAATCTCAACTCTTAAAATAGCTTCTGCTTGATCAATGTCTATATTTCTAGCTGCATTCATAGCATCTACTTGAAGATCTAATATTTCTAATTGATCCACAGCTTCTTCTTGAGC
>Ga0209337_1002830_pt1 | contig 12360 bp, 19 predicted proteins | sample LinPmetageLP53_FD_184044 | JGI IMG/M metagenome (GOLD analysis project Ga0209337, IMG submission 184044) | Marine viral communities from the Pacific Ocean - LP-53 (SPAdes) (version 2) | ecosystem: Environmental > Aquatic > Marine > Oceanic | place: Pacific Ocean | collected 2010-02-08 | reverse complement strand
CCTATATAAGTCTTTCGCTTGTTGGGCTGAGATAGCGTATACTTTCTTATTTCGGAACTCTTCTCTACGTATTAATATTAAACTTACTCCACCAGCTCGTTCTAATCTGATACCAGCATCTATCTGATGCTTAGCAATAGAAGGTGTATTACTATAATATAAAGGAAAACTACTAAGGTTCCTAGAAGTCTTAGCCTCCACCATAATTGGCTTTCCTCTGTAGACTGAGAAGAAATCTGCGGGTTGCTTCTCTGCCACAGCAATCTTAACAAAGCGATTAATATCATTTGTATCTTGAATCCTGAACCACCATATGTGTTTACTTCCTTTGAGACTTCTACGTATTTCGTTCTCAAAATTCTTTCCTGTATCTTTTCTTCCCATTAATCCTCATTTAGCAAATATAGTGGTTAGTATAGAGCTACTTAGTGCTTAACTAATCATGCTTTACTAACCATGCTATATTAATATCCCCCTAAGAGATATATAAAGCTTTGCTAAATAGAGCTTGTGACATCAAGAAAAAGAAGTTTGGGTATAGAAAATATATATCTTCTAAGTCCATGCTATATTGTCTTCATGTTGCACATAATACATCTACCTTGTCCAAAACCATCTTCAGCTATTGAGATTCTTTTACCACAGTTGATGCATTGTCTCTCAGCTAAGGACATCAGTCTGGACCTTGTATCTGTCCTAGTCCACAGTATGGACAATTTCTTTTAACGAAAGGCTTCCAGTCATAGAGGTTCTCTCTACACTTTTTGTTTAGACACTTCATTCTTTTGTCATACCTCTCTGTTTATCCATCAGTTGTTTTAGAGCTTCTTCGTGTTCTCTTTCTTCATTATCTATCATTTCGTTTTCCATAGTCATATCATATAGATATTTCCGAACTAACTTAATAGATTCTTTAACTGAGTCGTTGTCAGTTGTGTCAGCGATATAGAAATCCATATCATCCAACATCATTCTAGCCACCTTCGGGCTACACCAGTCTAACAGTATCTTATAGAACTGTATTGCGTCACTTTTGTTTGTCACCATTTTTGTTTGCTCCGTATTTACGTGGTCTTATCATAAGTTTCTTAGTTCGGTTCATACCGAATACCTTATCTAACCACACTATTAATTCTCTTATCATTGTTTCTTTTCCTGTGGCCAATAGTATTCATACTCGTTTATGATTGCGAGGTCCTCGGTTGCTTCCACGTTGAAGTGCTCTTTATAATAACCGTAGTCTTTACGTAAGAGGTTCATTCGGTGGCTTTTGTGCAACTCCGGATAGCCTAACCATTGAGGGAATACTATCGGCGTTTCTATGTTGTATAGTTGCATCGTGTTGTTGTATCCACGTGCAACCCATTCTTCTATCATTATGTTAGTATAATGTTTGAGTGCGTTCTCGTAACCAACCCACATTAAACGTGCTGGGTGGTTAAGCCAACCTTTCTTATCGTAGTCTGGACTGAGTGAGTTGATGAGCTGAAGGCCCTCGACTCTCTGCTTACCTAGACGACGATAGTCTAGTAATTTGGCTGCTGTCTTAAAATCTTTTGTTGGTAGAAATGTTTGCATTTTATCAATTCCTTTTGATTATAATTCAATATATATCAAATAGTATATAAAGCTTTTGGTGCACGAACTGAGAGCGGCTTCTCTATACCTTATACCTGTAACTAAACTGGTGGGTTGAGCTTCAAAACTCAATCGTTCGTGCGTTTGGTGGGGTATGAGCTAAGACATGAGCAAAACCGACCAAGATTATAATTAATAATCTCAACTCATACCCTGTCACCCTCACATAAACCAAATAACTATCCACATCCATAAGACTAGGAAGCAAGGCAGCATTATATACCACATAGCTTCTTCCATCCGTAATGGTATGATGACGTCATCGTTCGGCTTCATTAGAAACTACCATCCCAACCTAAGTTGTCGTATGCTCCCACACCCCAATTAGGTTCCCAATCATCTGTTTCTTTTACTATGGTTCCATAGTTATCTTTAAAGATATACTCTAAAGTCTCATCTAACTCTTCTTCATCCATCTCTTCTAGTGGTGTATCTAAGTTAGAATACCACAACAGTTCGGTTGTGATATTATCATCTACCATATTTTCCCATCTGAGAAAATACATACATCCTACGTTTCCTTCCATGTTTAATGTGTTCATACCTTTATTACCTTCCTTATTATTTTACTAACAGTGTTCGGTAGTGTGTTCATGTCATCAACTAATACATAGTTATTAAACATTTCTTTCATAGCTGATTCACGTGCACCACTGATACCTATCTCAATAATACTCCAACCTTGGCCCTCAAGATGAGAGACTACTTTCTTAGTATGAGGTACACCAGCGTGGTATCTGTAGTCATATGCTGATGGTTCACCATCTGAGATAACAATCATTAGTTTGTTGCTACCCATTGATGGTGACTCAGCTCGGACTCTAGATGCTGAAGCGAGGATGGCCATACCATCTCTGTTTTCGCACCGTGCTGTCATAGCACCCAAAGCTTTCATATCAGCTTGAAATGTAGGTGACCAGTATATTGACATATTAGTTTCACCTTTCGCATCCCAATCATATCCGTCAGCAGTGTGACCGAATACCCATAGGTTGAGAGCATCATTATCTTTTAATGCTTCACGCAAAGCGATAGCTGTCTGTCTAGCTTTTTTCATCTTCCATGTTCCCATACTACCTGACTCGTCAACTAAGAGACATACATCTAATGGTTTATCCTCATCGATAATAGTATTCTTGAATAAGTCTGGCCGACCGAGAGGTATTTTATGTAACATCTTCTTATCTAGTTTACCTCTTCGTTGGTTACGAATAGTATGTATCTGTGTGTTACCATATAATTGTATACGTCGTTTGAGTTGACCAATAGCTGACTTCATACTTCTTAGTTCCTCTTCATAATAATATTTAGAATCGGCGTTACTACGTTGATTACGCCATGTAACCTTACTACCTCTCTTCAAGCCGAGAGACTTAGACGTGTCCCACTTTTCTTCAGTATACTCAGTGTCTTCTAGTTCTCTGATTGCTCGGTCTAAGAAACCACTAATAGTATCCATGTCATCTTTGTAATCGAGTAATTGTTTAGGCATCTTAGACTGACCAGCTTGAACTAAGTCACGAGTAGCGTGTCTACGTTCATGGTCAAGGTCAGTTGTGTAGTCTTCTATCAACCTATCTAACATATTATCTTTTTGTTCTTCAGTTATCTTACTATCTGTTTCACTACCCCACTCAGTTATAATGTCCGATAACCTTTGTTCAGCTTTTTCTTTAGCTTCTTCGTTAATGTCTCGCTTTGATTCAGAATCTTTAGCCATCTGTGTAGCCAACTGATGCATATATTCATACACAGTCTGTATTGCTATGAGAGAAGACTCTCGGTCTGTGTAAGCCGGAGTTAAAGCTCTAGCAAAGAACTGAATGTGTCTAGCGTGTTTCTTTTTACGGGTGTTATCTAAAGCTGAGGGATACCTGACAAAAGCTAAGAGTGTATTCAATACATTAGCAAACTCATTATCCTCAAGCACTTCCATTTGTTTACCGTGTTTGTTGAAATAATGGTCTTTGACCTTCTCAATGTAACTAGTGAAACCAGCATGAGTCTTAGCTAACTGAGACTCGATGTATTCGTCTTCTATAATGTTACCAATGTTATGTAGTAATGTTTGTTGGTATGGAACCAAATCATTCTTGCGACCATAAGTTTGTTCCCATTCGACTAAGGGCTTAGTGTGAACTAAGTGTAACTTCTCATGTATAGCTAGTCCAGCAACGACGTCTAGTTTGTCATCATTAGTTTCCAACAAAGAACCATCAACATAGATTAGCCCACGATTGATACTAGAGTAACTCTTATCAGTTGCATAGTTCAGTACATGCTTCACAGTTGGGTCTACGACTTTACAGAGAGAGTCTAAATGTCTTTTATGTTTTAACATTCTAGTCTTCTTATCTGACTGAGATGAGGAATGACCCCACATTGAAGTCATAGCAGTAATGCCTCGGTTCCACCATGAACCACCACTACCCCACGTGTAACCAGCACTGCGACCATAAAGGTCACCGGTTGCTGAGACAGTTGGTGCAGGTGAACTGTAAGCTTTTGCTACTGATGGAGTGAGGAAAGGGTCAACGGTATTGTATGCAACACCACACTCTTTACAGTTACTGTGTTCGTCAGCAGTAGTCCAGTCATCACAGGCATGACAGAAATCTTCTGAGGCTTCCTCAGCCCACTCGTCTATTGAATGTCCGTAATCCATTGTTCTACCTTTTTTACTTCGTCTACTTCTTCAGCTATAAACTTAAACTGAAAGCATTCTAAGGTTCTCTTAGCTGACCCTACACTGCATTCATAAATAAACATATCCTCAGCTGATACTAATTCTTTTACTAGCTCAATCATTTTATTAACACCTATCGAGTGTATATTCGGAACTATAATATCCTCTTCTTTAACTAGTCTCCGCTTATATGCTCCAATGTGTCGACCATTGATGTCAGTCTGAGGGAATACTTCTTTTAATATCTTAGCACACTGAGCCGGCTTGTATCCGTTAAGGATTAATATCTTAGCCAACTGATGCCAATACGTGTGTTTCTTTCTACTCATAAATAAGCTCCGGTTCAGTATCTTCATAGTCTGAGACGAGTTGAGAAATGATTCCATATATAATACTCTCTTCGTGTGAGTCACCCATAGGTTCAAAGGTTGTGAAGTAGTCAGCTAAGACAGCGAACTCTTCTAAGGTTAAACCTACTACGAACTTAGGCACTCTCAGTCCCCCATTGATTGAATGACTTGTATAACTCTGACACGTTCTGAGTCATCACCAGCTTGAACAGGGTAAAATGGTAAGCATGTATGTTTGAGTGCATCGATTAAACTCATACCGTCAACTACTAACTCTGAGACTGCAAGACACATACGTGTTGAGACTGCTGTAGATAGTTCGTCTGAACTGTGTAAGTCACGGATTCTCTTAGCGAAGTCGACAATCTTATCAGCGTCAAACTCTTTGAGCTGAGGGTTACGAATCATAATCAGTTCCATTTCTTTTTGTTTAGGTAGGTATTGTAATTCATATATACCACCTGTGAATCTATCTTTCCATGCTCGGTCTAAGTCATGAGAAGCCCCTAAATACTCTCTGCCTATGTTAGCAGTAGCGTAGAAAAACGCATTCTTATTAACTGAGACACTGTCAGCATCTTCACTCTCATCGAGAGCTAGATACTTTTGACCATCTAAGACTGGCATGAGAATGTTAGCAAGGTCACCAGTTCGGTCACGCGTAACCTCATCTAACATAATGAAAGAGTTGCTTTGGATTGCGTTAACAAACCGAGATGGTTTGAACCACGTTCCACTATCTTTATCGTATTTAGTATCACCCAGCAACTTAGCTGAGGGATTCATTGTATCACCAAAGTTGAAAGAGTAAAACTCTTTGTTTGTAATGTCAGCTAATATCTTACCGAGACTAGACTTACCACAACCGGATGGTCCGGTGATGAGAATGTTCTTACCTCGAAATATATTTCGTAACATTGTATAGAAAGTAATACTCTCAGCAAACTTAAACTCTTCAGGTATCTGAACTGAGCCTTTAAGCTTAGACATTACTGTTTCTATCTCAACTACTGGTTCCGGTTCACTGGCCGGTGCCTCTTCATATTTGGGAGTATCTGACATTAAGCCATCAATTCCTCTGTGTCGGTATTCTTCACTCATTGTTGTATCCATAGTGTTTAGGGTATTTAAAGGTTTCCCTATTCCTTCTCAGTTCGCCCTCCCACGTCTGATGAGAGTTCTGTCAACTCTGGACTTATCGTATCCATAGGTTCTCTTTCCGTGTATTCCGGATGAGGTACCTTTGACTTCATATTTGCGAACTGTGTTTGTAATCTTATTTACATCTTCAGGTTCCATTGTGCTGAGAGCGTCAATGAACTTTCCTAAGTTCTGACTCACAGACCAAGCGTTATCCTCTACATTCTCAAATGAGGCGGAGAGAAATTTTCTCAACACAGTGAAACGATTATCTTTAATTGACTGCACACTCAACAAAGGAACTTTATCAGTATGCTGAGTCATGAAGTTATTAAACTTCTCTATTGGGTTCATAGTCCACCTTCTATATGAAAGTTTACTAGACAGTGTTCACAACACGATGCATTTATTTCATGGCCACCGTTATCAGCCCAAGAATACTCACCACAATCTGAACAAATCATGGTAAGACCTCTCTAAACTGAGGAAAAGATTCGAAGTGATGTGGCTTCGGTGCAGTTGAGAAATATCTCTCAGTTCGTGCAATCTTTTTTGCTTTTATTTTGGAACCATCTGCCATAGTGGTTCTAGTCATCAATTGTTGTAATTGACGTGGCGTAAATTGTTTTAGCATTGCAGCTAATTGGTCGACTTTTGTCATTATTTTACACAGTATTCTGAGTATATAAAGGTATCGGTCCCTGAGCTGAGAGCCCCGCACAAAATGCGAACAGGGTCCAAAAAACGGGGGGCTTCTTCATGCAAAACTATATATAGTTCAGCTTCCCTATATTATACTATATTAAATCATTGCTCTATTAAAGCAATAACTGAGACCTAAAGTAAAGTGCTTAGTAGAGCCTACTAAGAAGAGCTCTATTGTCTTAGTTAAGCATGGTTAGTTGAGCATTCTTAATATAGGCTTCTTCTATACTTACTATACTCTTCGGACACGAACACATTACGTTCCGAACTAAGCCCTACTGAACCTAAACTGGTTCTAGTTTGGGGATGAGCTTTAAAGCTTTCGAACCAACCAGCTCCATTACGCATTTTCTCATTGGAGCCTACCGTTTTGGCTCAGTAAAGCTTAAGCCCAACTGAGACATTTTCTCATTGGGGCTCACCGTTTTCTTAATTGAGCTTAGATGCCGAACTGAGATGGTTTCTCATCTGGCTTTACCGTGCTTTCTCATGTGCGCTGTTAACCGAACTGAGACCCCACGGGCTGAGTAGAGCGAAGAAGTTTCACTCGAGTGGAAAAATAAAATTTATAAAAAAAAAAGATGAGCAGTTTATATTCATCGCCCTAACACTTGCTCAGGGGCGTTCGTTAAATGTGCGCCAGTCTACTTTTCACGGGGACGCACAACGGGCAGTTTTACGAGATGCCCAGCTGCTTATATTATCGGCCTATTTAATTAGACCTGCCTTTTTCATAGCTTGCTTCAAATCGGCTTCTGACATCGTTCCAGATGCAAGAGCAGAAACCACTGAATCTATTGAAGGTGCTTTGCCTGTTGCTTTCCTTTCGGATTGCAACTGGTGTGTGCGAGATGCAACCAGCGATGCAGTCTTTTCGTTTGCACCGATGACGTCGCATATTGCTACGAGTGCGTCGTATTTTACTCCAGTCGGGTATCGTTGTGATTTCCCTACTCTAGTAAATCCCAGTGAGTCCAGTAAAGAACTCACGAGCATTTCATCCTTTGGTGCCCAAAGGTAATCCATCTTGGCCTTAGTCATAATATCCTATCCAGTAGTGCTATTTAAGCTTATCCCCTGCTGATGACTTGGCGTAGTTCGAATTTCTCAAAGACGTCTGGATTAGATAATCTCACAGAGTCAGCGATTTCTTGATGGCTTCCTCGGCTACCTGTGCCGACCGGAATCATTTCTTTATACATTCCATACTTACCGTATGGTGTTGTGCCCACTTCTACGAAGAAGTCGACTTGTTTCTCACTTGCGCCCTTCCATGGAAGAGACGTCTTGGTCTGAATTCTATTCATACATAACCAAGGGAGGGGGTCTATATAAAGGTTTTTTCACAAGAGTGGAAAAATCTGCAACTTCACCTAAGGCTCGGCCTGATTTAAGAAACACCTTAGGGAGCGGTTGCCGAGAGCGCGACAATCTTCATAGGTAGCGCTACATGGGGGTGACCTGTCGCCAGTCAAAAGGAATTCCTTCACGAAAGGCGAACACAAACAGAACAGGTGTGATACAGCATAGCTTAACGGATTGACTATATAACAGGGATAAAGTGATTCAAAGGTGATACAAATTGTTATCTACACGTCGTTCTAAAACTTAGATGCGCATCGACCGGAAAGGGAATGGTCAGCACTGTCAGCTAGTATTTGTTATGTTAGTGTTTCGTTGTTGCGTATGGTCGATTTTGTTTCTTTGTCAGGTCACGGTGTTACAGCTGATAACTGTAAGTGAGCGGGGGTAATTTGGGCTCCCCGCTCTGTATAACCAATAGGGTATGCCTATTTAAGCTTTGCCCCTCACGAAGTCAATTACTTCACTTGGAACTTTTGTGCCGTATTGTTTAATCTCACTGACATACACATCACCAAGTTCAAAGCTACCATAAGTGAAATTACTTTTCACTGCACAGAACCAACGAGCGTGAGCGTTCTTTGCTTCGTTTTCTTCGTTTTGGTATTTCTTTAATACTCTCCATTCAAAGCCATTAGCTCCAGTCCAGACCTCGTAGGGGTCAGCAGTCTTACGGGTTTTACCGCACATGTTTTTAGTCATACAATACCAAGTGTGGGGGTCTATATAAAGGTTTTTTCACAAGAGTGGAAAAGGCTTGGTGCCTTAACCATTTATAAAACTAATGAGCTTTATATACTACTTCTTTTACAGACTTATCCCAACATGCGCGACAGTTTCCACACTCATTATTTTGTTTTGGAGCGGGACACATATAAGAATCTTTTACTTTAGTATCATATACAGCACTCACATAATCAAAAGAACCTTTAAAAGATTTATTCCGTGTTGGGTTGCTTACTCTTAGTATTAAATTATGAGCTATATTTAAATTATGAGTTTTCATTAAAGTATATTCTTTTGTTGGTAACCAATGTTTAACGTGCGGGCTCGCTCTGGCTATTCTATTAATATCTGTTAACATATCTATACCTTGAAGGTCACCACTATCAAACCATCTAAATACACCTTTATTAATAATATGTTGTTTATTGTGCATAATAAAAACCATAGCTTTAATAAACTTCTCACGGTCCCCACTCCATGCATTAAAACGCCTGTCTAAAGCGTTTTGTACATTTGGAAACATATATCTACCTTTAAGGGCATAACAGTTATAACACACAGAACCTTTTACTTTTGCTAATTTACTCCCTGTATTACATCTTTTGGCTGAAATACTCCAACTATAAGATGGCATTTTTGAGGGTGTAGATAGTCCGCCTACTGTCAGTTCCGCTTGTTTTAAGTTCATAATATACCAACTAGTAACCCTATATAAAGGTTTTTTCACAAGAGTGGAAAAGGCGGGGGAGAGGCTCTACTCCCCCTAAGGTGTCCGAAACTTGCGAAAACTATTTGCTAGCCTTTTTGATTATTTTATTTGTTTGCTTTTTCCAATTGCGTTTGAGTGGCTTATCGTATGACAATGAACTCTACCTCCATATCGTCTAAAATATCCAAGATGCTTTTCATTCCCACACCCTCACGTTATTGTGGTGGTCTGTCAAGGGAATGTTAGCTGGGTCTTCCTTGCGCGGGTCGTCTGTCAGTCCCATGTTAATTGCTCTCAGTTGGTCTAATAAACCAGAGTCAACTTGATTTTTGGTTTGGGTTCTGCGGGCGGCTTTGCGGAAACGAAAGTCGTTTCTCATATCCTGTATTTTACTCATATTATACCAGTGAGTGTCCCTATATAAAGGTTACTCTTCTCCCTGAAAAAAAGTCAAAAACATCTCTGTATCACAATCCTCACAGAGTCCACCGAATAACTCGATATCTTGCACGCCACAGTCTTCACACGTTTGATTAGTCATACAATACCAAGTGTGAGGGTCTATATAAAGGTTTTTTCACAAGAGTGGAAAAAGGGCGCCCAGCTGTCCCACCGTAGTAGGCTGGCTCACTGGGCTAGAGATGCGTCGCTACGTTTAACGCTCGGGCGGACTTATGCCGTAGGCCCTTCGCCATCACTTGTCAGGCGTCTCTTTTTGTCTTTACCAGTTTATTAGACTGCTGTCCTCTCACCGCTTCCAAACGGGGCGCCTACTCCTTGGGCCACCTATTTACAGAGAGCAAAGACTCATGGAACTTAACCCCAGTATCCGCTAGCCGCATGAAATTTATGGCTGTCGAATCTTGGGTTGTGTTTTACCATTTCCCCAGACATAGCGAGTATTAGGTCCTCGCTTGCGTCGTGGTCTCTTAGTATTTTTGCGATTGCTTCAAAGTGTTTTCTTGTCATAGTCATAATATACCATAGAGTGTGCCTATATAAGGTTTACGCTCTTCTCCTCCAGCGCAACATTCTCAGGAGCATACCCTGAGTTTTTATAGGTTGTTTATAAAATTCCTCAAATGTTTGTTTGCCGCCTAATTCGACGTAGTCGTGCCAGTTATGTATGGTTTGTATTTCGTATTTGTCCATATTATACCAACGGGTGTGCCTATATAAAGGTTTTTTCACACGAGTGGAAAACCACTTTCTCACCCAGCCGGCTTTCTCACCTAGGCTCCTTTCTCACCCGCGCAGGTTTTTCTCACCCACGCAGGTTAAAATCCCTCGTTTTGAGGGCCATTAGGCTATAATAAAATCCCTCGTTTTGAGAGCCATTAGGCTATGGATAAATTCCTTGTTAGAGAGGGCTAGTGCCCTCCCTTACTATCGAGTTTTATATTTACTCGAACATATGCCAAAATTCTATTGCTTCGGCATAAGTTGCTTTAGGTAAATTAATTTTACAATCTTCGTTTTGAAGTTTATATTTTAATGCACTAATTACAGCTATTGATGTTTTACTATCCATTTTTTGTTACCTCCATTTTTGGGTTTGGGTCAAGGTGACCGGAGTCACCCCATACCCCCCAACACGGCCTTTATTGGTCGTGTAATTGGTCTATAATGCTGTGCACTATATCAAGCATATAACTTCGTGTTATAACGTCGCCGTGCCCGTATCGATTCTTTAACATTAATTTCCAATCATCGTCAGAAATATTTATTTCGAATTTCACTTATTCACCTCCCTTTATTTTTAATTCCCCTTGCAATTCTTTTTCCATCTCTTTACGGATTCTTTTTATTGCGATTGTATCCAATTGTATTTGTCGGATTTCGTTTTTTAGTTTTGTGTGGTATCTAGTCATTTTTTTTTCCTATATCAGTATTTGATATTTAGTGCCCTAGCTCCGGAGAGCTAAGGTCACCTATCAGTTTACTTATTACCCCCGTAAGTATAACCTTTGTTTCCTATACCGGCCATGCCTTGGAATTTTGGTTCTTTACCGTATTTCTTGACATGGTCCCAAACTAAGTTAGCCTCATGAGCTAAGCCCTCGAAAACATTATTAAATTCAGCCATAACTATTAGGCTGATATCTTGACCCTTTTTAGGTCGATGCTTAGATAGTCGGCTTTGAGGGTCTGAGGTGATGCCATAATAGACGGCTTCCTTAGTGGCCTCACTGCCGAAGTCGGCACCTACGAAATGATATGATGTCTTTTCTTGTTGTTGGGCTAATCGATACACGAAATATTTATTATTATTATTCATCCTTGAAACTCCGTGAAACAATCATAACAAAGCGAACTTCCATATAACATATTAGTTGCTTGTTCTACTATATGATTTTCTGCGCATTCTTCACAGTAAGGTGCACCCTCAGACTCTTGCAATTTATCAAGATTAATGCTTGATTCATCAAACCCTATTTGGATTAACTGACATTCGGACAAATGGTTTTTTACCATACTCTCACAGTAGCATACTACATATAAAGGTTTTAACTCAGTTCGTGCTTAGCGTCTCAGTTTCTAGAGGCCAGCCCCCGTCTAAACGACATGGGGCATCACACGCATTCTCTGCACTACCCCCTTAAACAAATCGAGTGAAATTTTGAATGTTGTTTTTAGTGGGACAAGTTTTATATACTCTACATAGCTTAGTATAGATATATTAGAGAGCTAGTATTAACAACAATACTAAGCTCTACAAAGCACTTCTCAGTTTAGAGACAGAAAGCCTTATATAGGGTCAAAGGTTAAAATATACTGTATGACAACTAAAACGCAAAACTCCATAAAATGGACGTGTAATGGAATCAGGGATTTGCTATTAGCCAAGAATAAGGCATATGGCGATAGCGCAATTGAACCTGACAATATTTTTAGTAAGCTCGACTCAGCACAGGCAATCTGTGCACGAATCGATGACAAGCTCAGCAGGATAAAGAATGTAGGGCTTGACGACAAGACAGAGGATACACTTGATGACCTCATAGGATATTTAATCTTACTCAAAGTCGCGAGGAGCAATGCGA
>Ga0209337_1002828_pt1 | contig 12363 bp, 16 predicted proteins | sample LinPmetageLP53_FD_184044 | JGI IMG/M metagenome (GOLD analysis project Ga0209337, IMG submission 184044) | Marine viral communities from the Pacific Ocean - LP-53 (SPAdes) (version 2) | ecosystem: Environmental > Aquatic > Marine > Oceanic | place: Pacific Ocean | collected 2010-02-08 | reverse complement strand
TAAAGGAGATTTAAAACTTTCAGCCGAACTTGCAGGCTACGCAGGAAACCACTATCAAATTATGCAAAGCCTTAAACAAGAAATAGTCGAGTTAGCCTCAACAGTCCTCGCAAGGGAAGCACCTAAAGCAGCTTTTAAATTAGTTGAAGTTATGGATAGTGATACTGCCATACCACAAGCTAATGTAAAGCTACAAGCAGCACAAACTATATTAGATAGAGTTGGTGTTTCTAAAACAGAACGTATGCAAATTGACCACAATGTTTCAGGAGGTATCTTCATACTACCTGAGAAAGAAACAATACATATAGAAGCAGAAGAAGTACGATATGAAGATATACCTAACTGAGTTTGAACAAGATAATAAACTGTACGCAGGTAGTAATCTGTTTGCAGAAACTGAAGAAGAAGCAGATAATATTGCTTTTGAATTAGGTTTAACTATTATTGGTGAAATTATTAGTGTTGATTTTCGACCTGATTACGAACAGTACTCTTTTGGAAAAGAACACTTAGAAGAACAAAACATATTACATTAATGGCAACAAAAAAGAAATCAACAGTAAATAAAGCAGGCAACTACACAAAGCCTACTATGCGTAAAAGACTATTCAATAAGATTAAAGCAGGAACTAAAGGTGGTAAGGCAGGTCAATGGTCTGCACGTAAAGCTCAGATGTTAGCAAAAGAATACAAAGCAGCCGGAGGAGGTTATAAGTAAAGAAACAAAGTTTATAAAAGACATGGTAAAGAATCCAATGTTGTACATGGTTTTCTTGCCAACAATACCTCCTGTATTAGGAGCAGTACTAATCCTTTTATTAATATTTACTTTTCAATCATTATAATATTATGGCACTTAAAAAATCACAGAAGTCTTTAAAGAAATGGACAGGACAAAAATGGAGAACGGCTAGTGGTAAGAAATCTTCAGAAACAGGAGAGGTGTATGCCCCTGCAAAAACTATACAGAAACTTAAATCAACTCCTGCCGGTAAAAAGAAACTAGCAGCAGCTAATAAAAAGAAAAGAGAAGCAACTAAAAAAGGAAAGCAACATGCTTCACATGGGTTGCACAAAGGAAAGAAAAGATAATGGCAGAAAAAGATAGCAGATTAAAAAGAGCAGGTGTTAGTGGTTTTAACAAACCTAAGAGAACTCCTAGTCATCCTAAGAAGTCACATGTTGTTGTTGCTAAAGTAGGAGATAAAGTAAAGACTATTCGCTTTGGAGAACAAGGAGCTAGTACAGCAGGCAAACCTAAAGCAGGTGAGTCTGATAGGATGAAGGCTAAACGTAAAAGCTTTAAGGCTAGACACGGGAAGAACATAGCCAAAGGAAAAATGTCAGCAGCATACTGGGCTAATAAAGAAAAGTGGTAAAGATGAGTAAAAGCAATCAAATAGGAAGTGATGAAAAGCCTATCATGTTTAGAAAAACTATAGCAGGAAAGGGTTCTAAAGCAAGACCCGGAGTGTATAGTAAAGAATATCGTGATAACTTTGACAGGATTTTTAACGAATCTAAAAAATAATGGCATATTCTCAAAAGGTACTAGACAGGTTTGATAGTGTCTTAAACAATCCCGACAAACATTCAGTAGGTCGGTTCGACCCCCAAGACCCTAACGTAGCAACAGGCATGACAGGAGCACCTGCATGTGGAGACGTTATGCGTTTACAATTAAAACTCAACGAAGATATAATAGAAGATGTCAAGTTTAAAACTTATGGTTGTGGTTCTGCTATAGCCTCGTCTACTTTGTTTGTTGAGATGTTAAAGGGTAAGACAGTTGAAGAAGCAAAGCTTATTAAAGATAAAGACATAGCAGAAGCTTTAGAGCTACCTGCAATTAAGTTACATTGTTCTGTTCTAGCAGAAGACAGTATAAAGAAAGCAATAGAAGATTGGGAAATCAAGACAGCTCATAGGAAACATAATCAATCATGAGTGAACAAAAAGGTTATATAAAAAAGAAAAGTAAAACTATTCCTTTTGGTTATGAACTAAGTGACAAAGAAGGTTGGTTAAAACCAATACAAAAAGAACTTCTTGCATTAAGTAAATATATTAAGACAATAAAAAACGAAGAGTTTTCTTTACGAGAAGCAGCCGAGCTTATTACAAATGAAACAGGACGTAAACTAAGCCATGTCGGACTATCCAAGCTTGTTGAAAAAAGTAGAAAGGGTGGTAGACCTATAGGGTCTAAATCTTCTTATGTACATTCTAAAGCTCATAAAAGAAAATTACTACTAGCTAGAGAACAAAAAAAATTAAACAAAGAAAAAGATAAACTAAAAGCAAAAGAAGTTAAATTAAAAACAGAAAAGGAAGTTCTGACAAAAGCTACTGAAAAAACTAATAATAAAATTGTAATTGAAAGCGACCTTAAAGAGGTAGCTCCATCAGTACAAGAATTATTAAAGGATGCAAATGTTATCTTTCACGCTAACGAAGGACCACAGACTAGTTTTTTAGCAGCCGATGAAAAAGATGTGTTGTACGGAGGAGCTGCAGGTGGTGGTAAAAGTTATGCTATGCTCATAGACCCACTACGTTATGCTCACAAAAAAGCTCATCGTGGTTTAATACTTAGAAGGTCTATGCCCGAACTACGAGAACTTATAGACAAGTCACGTGAGTTATATCCACAAGCATTTCCGGGATGTAAGTTTAAAGAAGTAGAAAAGGTATGGAACTTTCCTTCAGGAGCTAAGATAGAATTTGGTTTTTTAGAAAGAGATGCAGACGTATACAGATATCAAGGACAAGCGTACAGTTGGATAGGCTTTGATGAGATAACTCATTTACCTACAGATTTTGGTTGGAACTACCTAGCCTCTAGACTTAGAACAACTGACTCTAGTATAAAAACCTACTTAAGATGCACAGCAAATCCGGGTGGTGTTGGTGCTCATTGGGTAAAGAAAAGATATATATTACCTAACGAACCTGATAAAAGTTTTTTAGGTCATGATGGATTAACAAGAAAATTTATTCCTGCCAAGTTATCTGATAACCCTTACTTAGCCAATGATGGTATGTATGAACAGATGTTGAATTCGTTACCCCCTGTACAACGTAAACAATTACTAGAAGGTAACTGGGATGTTAATGAAGGGGCAGCATTCGTAGAGTTTGACCCCGATGTGCATGTTATACCCCCTTTACAGATACCTATAGCATGGGAAAGATTAAAAGGAATTGATTATGGCTACGCTTCAGAGTCTTGTTGTTTGTGGGGAACAATAGATATGACAGACCATACTTTAATTATTTATCGAGAATTATACAGAAAAGGCTTGACAGGTGAAGAATTAGGCTCTATAATAACAGAGATGGAACAAGAAGACCCTTTCTCTGTAAATGGTGTTTTAGATACTGCAGCATGGGCTAACACAGGAACAACTGGACCAACTGTAGGAGAAGCTTTATTAAAAGCAGGACACAAACTAAGAAGGGCAGATAAGAATCGTATACAAGGAAAAATCCAAATACACGAATATTTAAAAGTAAGAGATAACGGAAGACCTAAGTTACAGATAGCTACAAGCTGTCCTAATTTAATTAGAGAAATACAAGGTATTCCTTTATCAAAAACTAATCCTGAAGATGTGGATACACATGCTTCGGACCACGCATATGATGCGTTAAGATATATGATAATGAGTAGACCTAGAATATCAAATACCTTTGAAAGAATGAGAGAGTTTAAGAGAGAGATGTATCAGCCCTCTGATTCTAAATTTGGTTATTAATAAAGATACAAGGAAAAAATATGATGAATCAGAATGCAAGAAGAGTTATTAGGGTAGTACCTGTTATCACAGGAGATACTTATGCTAACAACGATGTTTTATTTAATAACACAGAAATACCATTAGCTGTAGGAAAACAAGGAGAATGTTCTAAACTTGTATCGGCTATGATTATTTCTAAATCTAATTCTGTATTTGATGGAGAATTGTTTTTCTGTCAAACTAATCAGTCTGTAGGTGCAGCTAACTCAGCACGAAACGTATCTGATGCTGATTTTGCAGCAGCTAAAGTAATGGGGACTTTAACACTTGATGGTTCTGCTGACGACTACAACTATGGTGGTGGTAGAATTTTTAGATTTGATAACAACTTAGAAAGTGCGGGTGCAACAGATGGAGACCAAATAGCTAAAGCAAGATTTCCTCTTTTATTACAAGCAGCAGCAGGAACTACAAGTGTATTCTGTTTTATGTTTTTAGCAGGAACAGATGTTACTCCTGACTTTTCGGTAGGTGATATAGAATTAGTACTCGGAGTTGAGTATTAATTGTTATGGCAGATAACGACAATACATTTTTAAATGCTGACAATATCTACGAAGAAGTAGAAGGTGAAGCAGGAAAAAGTTTAACACTAGAACAAGACCAACGACAAAATTTAGTTGGTATTGTAAAAGGTCGTTTTGCTTTATCCGAAGACGCAAGAAAGACTGACGAAAAAAGATGGTTTACTTCTTACGAAAACTATAGAGGTCTTTATAATAAGACTGTTAAATTTAGAGAATCAGAAAAATCTAGAATATTTGTTAAGATAACTAAAACAAAAGTACTAGCTGCTTATGGTCAGTTAATAGATGTTATTTTTGGAACAGGTAAATTTCCTTTAAGTATTTCAGAAACAAAATTACCTGAAGGAGAAAAAGGTCAAGCTTATTTAGATACAGCAAACCCGTCTCCTTCTTTAGAAATACCTGATAATATTGGAAACAGAATGGAGGATGCTCCACAAGAAGGTCTTGACGATATTGGATTTACAGGGGATGGAAGAGTTTTAAAAGCAGGAGCTACTCTTAGTAATGGTTTATTTGAAGACGCAATAGATACAATAGCAGAACCTTTTTTAAAAGAAGGAACATCTCCACTACCTCAAGTACCTGAAATTCATCCTGCACAAAAAGCATCTAGACGTATGGAAAAACTTATCCATGACCAAATAGAAGAGTCTAATGGTTCAGCAGAAATAAGAAATGCTTTATTAGAATCTGCTTTGTTAGGTACAGGAATAGTTAAAGGACCATTTAATTTTAATAAAACTTTAAATAAATGGGACGATGATGGAGAAGGAAAAAGAGTTTACAATCCATTAGAAGTTAGAGTACCAAGAATAGAATTTGTAAGTTGTTGGGATTTTTATCCTGACCCTGCTGCAACTAATATTGATGAGTGTGAGTTTGCAATTCATAGACACAAAATGAATAGAAGTCAACTCAGACAGTTACGTAGTATGCCTTACTTTGATGAAGACGCTATACGAGCATGTTTACAAGAAGGACCAAACTATATTGAAAAAGCATACGAATCTAGACTAAAAGATGATAATAGAGCTGATGAGTCTTATAATCCAAATTTTGAAGTACTTGAGTATTGGGGCATTATGGATGCAGAATACGCAAGAGAAGTAGGAATAGAGTTACCAGAAACTGTAGATGATTTAGATGAAGTTCAAATTAATGCTTGGATATGTGGAAACGAATTATTAAGAGCAGTTATAAATCCATTTACTCCTGCACGAATACCTTACCATTCTTTTCCTTATGAAAGAAACCCTTACAGTTTCTTTGGTATAGGAGTAGCTGAAAACATGGATGATTCTCAACAGATAATGAATGGACACGCTAGGATGGCTATTGATAACTTAGCACTAGCAGGTTCATTAGTATTTGATGTAGATGAGTCTGCCTTAGTTGGTGGACAATCAATGGAAGTATATCCGGGAAAAGTATTTAGAAGACAAGCAGGAATGCCGGGACAGTCTATTTATGGATTAAAGTTTCCTAACACAGCTCCTGAAAACATGATGATGTTTGATAGGTTTAGACAGTTAGCAGATGAACAAACAGGAATACCAAGTTACTCTCATGGGCAAACAGGTGTACAAAGTATGACAAGGACTGCTTCAGGCATGTCAATGTTACTAGGTGCATCAAGTTTAAACATTAAAACAGTTGTTAAAAATCTTGATGACTTTTTATTAAAGCCTTTAGGAGAGTCATACTTTCAATGGAACATGCAATTTTTTGATGGGTCTCTTGATGTGATGGGAGATTTAGAAGTTAAAGCTACAGGAACAAATAGTTTGATGCAAAAAGAAGTACGAAGTCAAAGACTTACTATGTTCTTACAAACTGCACAAAGTCCTGCTATTGCTCCGTTTGTTAAAATTTCTAAACTCATAAGTGAACTAGCTTATAGCTTAGATTTAGACCCTGATGAAATACTCAACGACCCTGAAGAAGCTGCAATGATGGCACAAATTATAGGAATGCAAAATAATGTTGGACAAACAAATAGCACGGAGGCTGATGCCTCTGGTGAACAACCCCCAATGGGAAGCCCTAGTGGAGCACCTGAACAACCTCAAGACCTCGGAGTTACAGGCAATGGTGGTGGCAACATCGGAACAGGAAATGTTCCGCAGTCAGGGGAAAGTGAATTCTCTGGACAGGTTGAGTAACCTTAAAGAACAAGTTAAAGAAGCTATCGAAAGAAAAGACGAACAATAAAAATGAATGTATCTAAACTAGCTAAATTATTTTCTAAAGGAAATAAAAAATCAAAAGTAGCTGAGTTACTAAATGATATGCCTTCGTATGCTTCAAAACAGTTAAATACACCACAAGGTAATACTTGGATAACAAAAGCTGAAGCTAGAGAAGCTAAAAAGAATTTTGGAAAAGAAAGAGAAAACTCACAAGACCCTAATGATATAATTCTCTTAGCGGAACTTGATGATATTATTTTAGGAAATGTAAAAGGAATAGAACCAAGCGAAGAAATTTTAGGTAAAGGTTGGAAAGAGTTTGCTCAAGCAGGTAATAAATTTGAAGGTGACTTAAAAGCTTATCCTTTACGTTTTGCAGGAGACGAGTTAGATAGAGAAATGTTTCAACGTAAGTACATTAATAGTTACGATAGTTGGGCAACTAAAAAAGAAGACCAAGTTTCAGCGTGGTATAACAATACTGAAGAAGGCAAAAGATTTCAATTAGAAACTCTTGGACAAATAACAACTCCTTTAAAAGATGTATCTTCACTTAATAAAACAACAAAAAAAGGAAACTTAACTGAACTAGAAATAATGAGAAAGTTAAAAACAGAAAATACATCTGACATTGTACTTGACGATATAGACCGTTATGACTTTGCAGAAGGTGGAGAAGCATTGGATATGTCAGAAAAGTCTCCAATGAATTCACAAATGGGTGACCTTATGGGTGCTCCTACAAGACCAGATGAAACTATTGCATTACCCGGAAATACTCAAGAAGAGTATGATTCTTCACAAGAAGGCTTACAACCTGACGAAGAAATGGAAGAAGACTACGTAGACTTTGTAGTTGGACAAGCATTAAGTCCAGAAGAACAAGAATTTTTAAATACAGAATTAGAAAGCAACAATGCGTTAAGCATGATATTTGACAAAGTAATAGAAGTTGCTGCAGAATTTTCAGGAGAAGGTCCAGTTGATGGACCCGGAACTGGAATATCCGATTCGATACCTGCAAGGTTATCGGACGGAGAGTTTGTTTTTACAGCAGAAGCGGTTAGAGTCATAGGTGTCGATAAACTCGAAGAACTTATGGAAGCTGCAGAAGCTCAAAATAATGAACGCTTAATGGCTTACGAAGGTGGACCGATAAAAGAAGAGAAAGAAGTTATGGCTGCTCCCCAAGAGCCACAACAACAAAACATTAATGTAACTAAAACTACACTTGATAACGGAGCAGCAATGTCTCGTCAACAAGAAGACCTAGTAGGTAAAGCAGTTAAGGAAAACATGATGCTCGACCCTTATCAAAGACACGTAAGAAGCTAATAACCGGTAGAGCTACCCTAAAAATATTAGGCACTCTATCAAACAACAACCGAAAGGCTACCTTTACAGACAAGCCCTCTAGTCGACATAGAGCTACCTTGTGAATGAAGCCCTTAGTAGGAGAAAGAAGATGACTGAACCAGTCAATGAAGAAGTAGAAGTTAACCCATATAATGCTAAAAAAGATTATGATGGGGAAAAAGACAAACCTTTTGTATCATCAAATAATTTGTTTTTTGCACCGGATGCCACAGCTCAAGCTGTAGAAGAAAGTCAAGAAGATGTAGAAGAAACGCAAGGTGAGGAAAAACCTTACAAGCGTCCTAACTACAAAAAAAGATATGATGATTTAAAAAAACATTATGATTCTAGATTAGATGAATTTAAAACTAGAGAACAAGAGTTACTAGATGAAGCTTTAAAAAATAGAGCTGAATATGTTGCTCCTAAATCTCCAGAAGAATTAGAACAATTTAAAACAGAATACCCTGATGTTTACGAAGTTGTAGAAACTGTTGCTCACTTACAAAGTAATGAAAAAGCTAAAGCTTTAGAAGAAAAGCTAAGTACATTACAAGCAAGAGAACAAGAAACTATACAACGAGAAGCTTTAAGTAAGCTACAGAATAAGCACCCTGATTTTGAAGATATCAAAAACAGCGAGGCTTTTCAAGGTTGGGCAAAAGAGCAACCAAAGTCTATCCAAGATTGGATATTCAATAATGCTAATGATGCTGACTTAGCTAGTAGAGCTTTAGATTTGTTTAAAAGGGATGTTGGATTAGATTCTACTCCTCAGACAACTCAGAAAACTTCAAAAAACCGTTCAAACGCAGCAGATATGGTATCAACAAAGACAACCTCTGTTGACCCAAAAACTTCTAAAGTTTGGACAGAAAAGGAGATTACTGCACTAAGCATGGCAGAGTTTGATAAATACGAAAGTGAAATCAGCGACGCAATGCAACAAGGCAGAATCATAAAATAAACTATATAGTTTAATTAATAAACTATAATCAAAGGAGAACAATCATGGCTCAATTTTTTGAACCGAGTACTGATACCAATGCTAACTTTGCTAACTCCGTTGCAGGACAAACTAATAGTTTCTTTTTACCTTCGGTTTACTCTAAAAAGGTTTTAAACTTTTTTAGAAAATCGTCTGTAATTGAAGCTATAACAAACACCGATTATTCCGGTGAGATATCTGCTTTCGGGGACTCAGTAAAGATTATAAAAGAACCCGTCATTTCCGTAGAAGCCTACGTAAGAAATGCCGATACAACTGAAACTAGACTAACAGATGCTGAAACATCTTTAGTAGTTGATAGTGCCAATGCGTTTAAATTCATCGTAGATGATATTGAAACAAACATGTCACATGTTAACTTTAAAGAAGTTGCTTCAAGCTCCGCTGCATACGCATTGAAAGATGCTTACGATGCTGCTGTACTTGTAACTATGTTTGCAGGTCTATCTGCCTCATCACCTAACCACGTGTTAGGTTCTGACAATGCTACTGATTTAGCTGCCGGAACATTTGATGGAACAGGTAATCTAGACATAGGTTTTGGTTCTAGCGAACACGACCCTCTAGACCTTATGGGTAGAATGTCAAGACTATTAGACGAACAAAACGTACCTGAAGAAGGTCGTTGGTTTGTTGCAAGTCCTGATTTCTATGAAGTATTAGGACAATCTAGTTCTAAATTGTTATCTGTCGACTATAATGGTGGACAAGGTTCAATTAGAAACGGATTAGTTTCTAGTGGAAAACTTCGTGGATTTGAAATGTACAAGTCAAATAACATTGCTGCTGCATCTAATGCTGCAGGAAAATGTTTGGCAGGTCACATGTCATCTACTGCTACTGCTAACACAATCCTATCAACAGAAGTGTTGAGAGACCCAACATCGTTTGGTGACATTGTGAGAGGACTACATGTTTATGGTGCGAAAGTACTTAGAGATGAAGCCCTTGTTGGTGCATTCTACGGAATAGACTAACTACTAAACTTGGGGGAGTCTTCGGACTCCTCCTCTTTGTTTAACGCATAAAGTTTATAGGAGTAAATAATATGACAATCGAAAATATAAGAGATACTGGACGTAATTCAGCAAGAACAGTTGATGTTCGTGTATTAGCTGAAAAAATCCAAAAACCTTCAGATACTGAAGCAGTAGTTGCAGCTAATGTAATTACAGCAGCAGAGTCAGGAACTCGTTTCGTAATGAACGTAGCAGCAGCTAAAGTCTCAACTCTACCGGCTCCGGCAGCAGGTTTAGAGTATTGGTTTTATGTTGGAGCAACAGAACCTACAGGTACTCATACAATAGTAACAGCATCAAGTGCTAATATTATTGTGGGTAACGTATCTTCTCCGGAAGATGCAGCAGGTAGTGTAGCTACAGCTACAGATGCAGATACTATTTCATTAGTAGCTAGTAAAGCAGTTCATGGAGATTTTGTTCATGTCTGGTCTGATGGCACTAACTGGTATCTAAATGGACAATGTAAAGTTCAAGATGGTATTACAACAACTCAAGCAGGTTAGTAATATAGTCTAGGGCATTACCTAGTACCAATTCGTAAGTGGGAAAGGAATTTTAGATTCACTTCCCCCTTACACTTTAATTAAAAAGGAAAAAAATGAAAACAACAAAATACGGAGTAACTAATAATTTAGCAATGTTAGGTCGTGGATTAACACGTCCACAAAAAACAACACAAGCACAAACAATGAAAGACCTGATGGCAAGAAGTCAGGAACGTGCTAGAAGTGCAACAGGTTTAAGTAAGAAAGAACAAATGGGAGCTATGCAAGATAAAAAAACCCAAAATACAGGACAAAGAAAAGACACGACTGTAAAGAAAGGAAGTCGGTTTAGTCGTAGAATGTACAAAGATGGTGGTCGTACTATGTACAAAGATGGTGGAATGGCTAAAGCTAAACCTTGTTAATATGAAAGGTGTAAAACATTATAAGAAAGACGGAACCGAACATAAAGGCAGCTCTCATAAAATGGCTGACGGCACTTTACATACAAACAAATCACACACTAAAACAAGTGTAAAGTTAGTTCACTTTAAAGACTTAAGTAAAACAGCACAGAAAAAAGCTAAAGGTAAAAAATAATGGCAACTTCATTTCTAACATTAACAAACGATGTTCTTAGAGAACTAAACGAAATTGAATTAACTTCAGCAACTTTCCCAAGTTCACAAGGTATTCAAAGTTTTGTAAAAAATTCTATTAACAAATCAATTAATGATATAGCAAATGAAGAACCACAACTGCCTTTTTTCTCAGTAGCTCCTAGTGGAGGAACAGACCCTTTCTATGGTAATGTTACTGTAGCAAGTGTTGAAGGAACTAGGTGGTACACAATTAAATCAGGAAGCTCTAGTATAACTACTGATTATTCATCTCTTGATTGGGATGATTTTTATATTACTACAATAGGTGTTAACGGAGAAACAGCACCTTATGTTTCAAAAGGTTTACGATTTTTAAGCTTAGATGATTGGACTCGTTATTTTAGAGATTCTGAAAATCAAGATGATGCAGATACGCAAGCTTATGGAGAACCCATATATGTTATACGTAGTCCAGACCATAGGAAGTTTGCTTTAAGTCCTATACCTGATAAAGTTTATAATGTGCATTTTTATGCATTTGACAAACCTGCAGTTCTTTCAGCACATGGGGATGAAATAATATTCCCCGACCAATACGCTAATGTAATAACAGCTAGAACTAGATACTATGTGTGGCAGTTTAAAGACAGCCCACAACAAGCAGCATATGCTTTAGATGATTATAAAAAAGGAATGAGGCATATGAAGTCTAATTTAATTAATCCTTCTCCAATGTACATATCAGACGATAGGACGTATTTCTAAATGCCTGCATCACAACCCTATACAGTAGCATGTTCAGGTGGACTTGTAAAGTCTACTAATGCTATAGACCTTCTTAAAACTCCCGGAGTTGCTCAAGAGCTTCGTAACTTTGAAGTGTCTATTGAGGGTGGATACAGACGTATTAATGGTTTTGCTAAGTTTGGAAGTGCTCAAGTTACAGGTAGCATAACAAATATACTAGGAGTTATTCCTTACGCAGATGGTGTTATAGCTTGTGCAAGTACTGGAATATATTTTAGTCAAGACGGAAACAGTTGGTTAAACGTAAGCAGAAGTTCTGTTGCCGGTAGTGGAGACAATCATACAGCCTTTACAGGACGAAGTGTTTTAGCTAGGACAGGACAAGGACAAATAAGTTTTGCTTTGTACGAAGCAGCTACTGACAATTATGGTACAATTGTAATATCCGATGGAGCAAACAAACCTTATGCTTTTAGAATGGAAGGTACTGGTGCTAATATTAATACTCGTACTTTTTTTGGTGCTGAAATAACAGTTAATAGTGCAAAGCACGTTAAGTATGTTACAATACATGACAATCATTTAATTGCTGCAGGAGTAGAAGATAATCTTAATACAGT
>Ga0209337_1002827_pt1 | contig 12365 bp, 6 predicted proteins | sample LinPmetageLP53_FD_184044 | JGI IMG/M metagenome (GOLD analysis project Ga0209337, IMG submission 184044) | Marine viral communities from the Pacific Ocean - LP-53 (SPAdes) (version 2) | ecosystem: Environmental > Aquatic > Marine > Oceanic | place: Pacific Ocean | collected 2010-02-08 | reverse complement strand
TTCATGGATAATGATTGGTTCGCTACGAAAGATGAAAGAGATGAAGCACTACATAGTTTTCTAAGAGGTTTTGAAGGGTGGGATGCTGAATCCTTTGAATCTGAAACTATCACCTTTGAATCATTCGCAGGGAGATGGAATGTAGGTCAAACTAAGGAAATTGAAGGAGTCCAAATAACCAAATTATCTTCAGGAAGAGATGCAGGGTTTAGGATGGAGTATGACGGCCATGTGGGTGAAATTGTTGGTAATGATGAAAGGCGAAATGGTGGTTTCTTCGTCTTTGAAGGAGGCGGATTAGGAACGGGAGGCAGTTATAGAGGTCTATCAGCAAGCGACCAAAGAGAATGTTTAATCAGGTGGAAACACAAAGTTGGAGGAGGAACTTTAGTGATTAGGAGGCCATTCAAAAAGGCAAGAGCAATTAGAACTTCAAGAGGATTTAGACCCTACTCAGGTGTGTATAAGCCAATAACAGGATTTGTTTCAAAGGCATACACTTTTAGGAGAATGTCCGATGGGCGAACAGTTATGGGCAAGATGCCTCAAAAAAATGAAGAATGGTTGGGCATTAGATATGATGCTGAATCCTTTGAAGCAGAAGAAAATCCAAAATGTTATTGCTTATCCACTCAACCCGATTTGTCTAATGATGTATGGGAGGAGGTGAGTGATGGCGTAGTTATGCAAGGCCCATTTTCAAGTGATGGGGGGCGAAAATATTGGTATTGTGCCTATTGTGGCTCTAAGGATAATGATAGTTTAGGGGCTGAATCCTTTGAATCAGATTTTGATTGGGATGAGAGAATGAAGGCGAAGTATTATTGTTCTGATTGCGATAGTTGGGATGGGTGTGAATGTCCTGAAGATTTTATAGCAGAAACCTTTGAAGCCGATGATGATTGGGCTGATGAGGGGATAGACCCTACAATTGTTGGATATTGCTATGATTGTAATTCTGTTAAGCCCAATTACGGTAATTGTAAATGCGTTGATGATTCAATGACGGCTGAATCCTATGAAGCACCAATTATGCCCTTTAACCCACAAGGAAGAAATTGCCCTTCATGCAATTCATGGAGGCAATCTTTTATTGGAGGAGTTTGTTCTCGGTGTGCAACTGAAGAAAAAGAGGCTGAATCCTTTTCCGCAGAAACATTCTTAGCAAACGAAATGCCTTTCAAGAGTTTTTGGCTTGTAGCCAAGAAAGGCAGTAAATCATTCCCCGCAGGTCAAGTAGGAGAACTGAGAGTCTATGAGAATGGCGAAAGAACGATTGTGTTGGATAACAATTTAATCATCCCATTTTACAACCAAGACCTTGCTTATACTTACTTGAATGAACACTTTATGGTCTATCCAAAGAAAGGCACTACGGATAAAGGAATGTTAATGAGGGCTGAGGGCGACCATGACGACCACGACCACGACCATGAGGACATTGATGAACTCATCGAAAAGATTAACCGAGTGACTGACTTCGCAATCACATTTATCCATGATGGAGGATTCGGAGGCGAACCCAAAGGAATTATCATTGATGAGGAATTAGGATTGAAAACAGAAATTGTAAATTATGTTGAAGGCTCTATTGATTTGAGATTGGTGAGAGATTTAGAAACCAACGAATTAGTCAGCGTAAGGTTTGCACTTACAGGCGACCCTGATGAAACTCCGATTCTTTACTTACCTTTGCCTGAGCGATTAACTACTGTGCCTGAAGAAGAGAGAAGTGTTAAGGAGTCTTAATTATGCCTGATAAGGTAAATGCCGCAGGGTGTATTTTCGTATTTTTCCATCCAACAGACGACCCAATCATAGGTCTGCAACAAAGAGAAGATACAGAAGAGTGGTCGGGAACAGGAGGAATCATAGAATCCTATGATGATGTAGGATTAGGTATGGAGGATACAATAATGAATTGTATTCAACGAGAATGCTTAGAAGAATTAGGAACTACATTCAATTTAGATGATATTGATGTTTCATTACCTGATGGTATGATTTCACACTATAAACAAAAATTAGACGATTATAGTGGAGATTACTACACCGTATTTATTTCATTGAATGATTCAGGATTCGGTGATTTGATTGATAACCTTAATGTTAATCCAAGCGAAGTATTTGATTTTGAGTTTAGGGAGTTATCTGATTGGCTTTCAGAACCTAAATTACATTCAAAAGTAAGAGAGATACTACAATAATCCTTTATTTTTTTGATGACCCCAATATTTTCATTGGTATTAGAGCATTAGGGCCATCATAAATGTGCCTTGTTATGCGGAAACTTTATTAGTCATAAGAAGGATATTTACAATATGAGGTCAGGTCTAATCAAAGAAGCCACATTAGTTGGTGGTTCTCTTTTCGTAGTTGGTGCGGCCTTGATGCAATTTAGGCGAGATGGAATTACAGACAAACAGTATTGGCCTTATCTTGGTGTATTCATTACAGGTTTTTCAGCACATCTAATTTTTGAAGCGTTTGGTTTGAATAAAAAATATTGCGAAACTGCATTCCAAAGCGAAGTAAAAGAGGAGTGGGGTGAAGAAGTTGAGTGGGATGAAGATGCTGACGAAAAAGGAAAACCTGATTGGAGGCAAGATGTTGAGTGGGATGCTGAATCGAAAGATGAAGCCCGAATGAAGAAATACGAAAAAACCTACGGAAAAGAAGGCGCAAAAGTAAGGAACAGGATATTCAAAAGGATTCTTGCGAAAGCACAAGACGGAACAAAAGCAAGTCAATGGTCTGCTCGGAAAGCACAGTCCTTGACTGAAAGTTATGAAAAAGCCATGAAGAGAAAAGGCAAAACGGCATACAAGGGTGGGAAAAAAACTAAGAGCCAAAAAAGTTTGAAAAAATGGGGCGACCAAAAATGGACTACAAAATCAGGTAAGAAATCATCTAAAACAGGCGAGCGATATTTACCTGAAAAAGCAATCAAAGCATTAAGCGATAAGGAATACAAAGAAACTTCCGACAAGAAGCGAAAAGATACCAAAAAAGGAAAACAATTCTCAAAGCAACCAAAGAAAGTTGCGGATAAAGTAAAGAAATATAGGGCTGATGGCTATGGAAGTGGAACATACTATGGTAGTGGAGGCAACCTCAAAAGACCCTCTAAATGGGCAAGAGCGAAAGCGGGGTGGTCTAAGCAAGATGAGGCTACTTGGAAATCAAAACAACAAGAGCCAAAAGAAATTACTGAGTTTGAAAAAGAGATGATTTGGGTGGAAAATATGTTCAATCAAAACCGATATTACTGTAAGCGATATGAGGATATTCCATACCTTCAAAGAAAAACATTTAGCGGAAAAAACCTAAGAAGAGGAAACCGATGTTATAATTGCAGGTCTAAAGAATGCCCAAGCACATTACTTAGTTGGAAACAGGCTCATAGATTGGCCGATGAAGCAGATGATAGAAGGGCAAAAAAATGGGGGATAAGGGATGATTTAATTGAGTCAGGAGAATATCCCGAATATTTGAGAAGAGATAGAGATTCAATTTTGAAAGACCTATTCGGTGCTGAAGGAGATATTCCCTATGGAGTTCATGTTCAAAATTACAAAACAACCTCCACAGTATTTTACAAGCGAAAGCCATTTAGAAAGTATAGAGGCAACCGACACCGAGAGCAAGCCCAAGCCTATGCAAGTTTCATGGAAAGCAAACTAAAAAGAAATCCAAGATATTTCAATTATTATGCTGAATCCTTTGAGGCCGAAGATGAACCTCAAGCATATCTAATGTGCGATTGGAATAAGAAAGTTCCCTACGAAATCCACAATGCAGGGTGCAAACATAGAAACTTCTATGAGAAAAGATGGGAGAGCGACATTGACCTTTGGAATCCAACATCTCTTGAGGGAGTTTGCAGGGATTATATTCAAGTGTGGGAACACAATCTTGAAAGTGCAGATTATGTTGATGGCGAAGATTTAGATGCTATTGCTAAAATGACCTTTAGCCAATTTATGAGAAATGATTACACAAAAACCACCACGCCAATCAAACTATCCCCCTGTCATAGAGATAATCCAAAAATTAAACAGTTCATGGATAATACATTAGTTGGAGATATTTCACCATTAACTTATTTGAGGTATGGTGCTGAGGAGTTTGAAGCCTCCTCCTCAAGAACAATAATCCCAACGAAATATTACAAACCATCAACAGGAAAAATGAGGCAATTTACGGGAACTTGCCCAAAGCCAAACTGCAATAATCGGGCAGTATTTCAAGTCATTGGTGCAGATAAACGAGGTGAGCAAAGACATTACCATTGTGTAAATAATGCAGGTAAATGGATACATACAGGCAGATTCAGAAAAAGGGTCAGAACATGGGATAAACCCTCTAATGAAAATTACACACAATGGGCCGAAGATGAATCTTTTGAAGCCGAAGGAAAGCCGACTTCAGTTGAAGTCAAAAGAAGCACAAACGATGAGAAGAAACTTATGGCGGTTTTTACCTATCCTGATGAGAGAACTCAAACGACTCACTTTGGGCAAAGAGGCGCAAGCGATTACACTAAACATGGCGAAAAGGAAAGGATGGAAAGATACCTTGAACGGCATGGTGGAGGAACAACTACAAGCACTAAGGAGGATTGGAAAGACCCAACAACCGCAGGTGCATTATCCCGATGGATTCTTTGGAATAAGCCGAGCCTGAGTGCAAGTTTCAATGACTTCAAGAAGAGATTCAATCTCAAGGGAGAGTTGAAGGTAAGTAAATCGGCTGAATCATTTGAATCTGAAACCGTTGCCTTTGAATCGTTTAGAGGCCGATGGAATGTGGGTCAAACAAGAGATATTGAAGGAGTAAGAGTCAAGAAGATGAGAAATGGGGCATTCAAATTAGACTTTCAAGGAGAATCCATAATTATTTATGACGGTCAATTTTATCAAATCAACAGAAATGGAAGAGGGGGATTTTCAATGGGGCGATATGATAGTGCTTTGAATGGAGAACTATTGAGAAGTGGTTATAGTGAGAAAGATATTCCTGATAATATGGAAGCAATAATCAGGTGGAAACATAGAGTGGGCGGAGGGCGATTAGTCATAAGAAGTCCATTCAAAAAGGCAAGGCACATTTTTGCGGGCGGATTGTATCATTTCACTTTACCCGGTCAGGGGTATGGGGGTGTTTTCTATCCAACAAATCAAGGAAAAACATACAGATTCATTAGAAGGAATGGAGAGCCAATAGTAGGGAGATTCCCGAAGAAAAATGAAGCATGGTTGGATATTCGGTATGATGCGGAATCCTTTGAGGCTCAATTCACTCCAAGTCAAGAACTAAGCGACTACACACCTGAAGAAATCGTTGAATCATCAGCGATAGATGGATTTCAACCCTCTAAGTTTTCCGTTATGGGAAATCGGGCTGAAACCTTTGCGGCAGATAGTTGCCGAGAGTGCGGGCGAAAAGAAGGCCCATATTCCGATACAGTATTGATTGCTTGTAAAGGTTGCCCTGAATTGAGTTGTCAGCATTGTCTTGATGAAGAAAATAATGGATGTGCATTCTGTATCAAAAAGAGAGCCGAATCAACCTCCAAAGGTCTTAATTTGGTGATGATGGGCGTTCCCGGCTCAGGCAAAGGAACTCAATCAAAACTAATAACTAAAGCATACGGTTGGCCTCAAATCGGCATGGGAGATTTGATACGAGATAATATGCGTAAGAAAACTCCATTAGGGGTGAAGTGTGAGCCGTATATGGCTAAAGGCAGTCTTGTTCCTGATGAAATAATGATTGAATTGGTTTCCCAAAGACTTAAAGAAGATGATTGTAAAAATGGATTTATCCTTGACGGATTCCCAAGAACAGTTCCACAAGGTAAGGCACTTGAAAAAATAACAAACATTGATGCGGTATTTTTCCTTGACACTAAAAAAGAAGTAGTTATTGAAAGGTTGGGTGGCCGAAGAACCTGTTCGGATTGTGGAGAGATTTTTCACCAACTATTCCAACCACCTCAACAAGAAGGAACTTGCGATTTGTGCAAAGGAGAACTTTTCATAAGACCCGACGATAACCCCAAAACAATTTCCAACAGACTGAGTGTTTTCAAGACCAAAACACAACCCTTAATTGATTTTTATGAGCAACGGAATATTTTAAGGCCAATACAATCAAACTCCACACCTCAAGATGTTTTCGAGAGTATTGATGGCGATATTCAAAGTATGCTTGTTTCAGGCGATATTACGGCCTTAGAAGCACAGGATACACCATACTGCAATTACCACACCCAACTCGTTTTAGGTGCTGAAACTGCCCTTATTTTGGGTGCTGAACATTATACGGGTGGCCGACCCATGACTTGCCCTGTTTGTATCCAAACTTTGTCTGAATATTAAGCCCCAAGTGCTGAAGTGAAATTGAAGAAACTATCACTTAAATCAACTATTTTATCATTGATATAGTAATAGGCTGATTCACCCCACTCAATTAGAAATGGCCCTGTTATGATTGTTGTAGCCAAAACCCCTACTGCAAATCCCATGTTATTCTTTATGGTTCTTCCACCTCTCCTAAAAATCGTTTTGATTCCCAAGTCAGATATGGTGAAAATCGCAATCAAGGCTAATGGCTTTGTTTTTATTGTAGTTGCTATGAAAGTTCCTACACTTGCGCCTTGTTTAATCATCATAGGTGTTAAGCCCATATTTTTGTATTTTCTGTTCTGCCTATTAAACATTTTCATAGGTATGTTTTAATAGGTGTTAAGGTAAATCTTAATCATGGATTATTCAGAATACATTTCTTCAATGCAAGAGAAGTGTGATAATGTTTATGCGATAGCAGAATCAGCAAGGTCAAAAGGAATTGACCCTGTATTGAATGTTGAGATTCCTCAAGCACATGATTTGGCTGACCGAACTCAAAAATTGCTTAACTTTTTACACCCAAGAAACACCGCAAAACAAATCCGAGAATTAACTTCTGTATTTGATGGAAATAGAGAAATGGTTGCTCTTGAAGTGGGTAAAATTGTTGCCGCAGAAACTTACCTTTATGGGATTGCTAAAAAATGCAAAGTCTGTAATGGTAAGGGAGAAATTAAAAAAGGCGAATGGAGAATGGAATCTTGTTTCGTCTGTGAGCAAAAAGGGAGGACTTATGAATATCTTGATATGCCTCACTACTCGGAAACCTTAAGTGAGTTTAACAAAATAGAAGAGTTCACAAACCGACAACAAGTTTCTGATTCAATTTATCATGGAGTCTGTGCGGGTCTTGCAGTTTTAACTGAGGGAATCCTTGTTGCCCCTCTTGAGGGTGTAGTTTCAGCCAAGTTAATGAAGAATGAGGACTCATCTGAATGTATCTCTATCTCTTATGCAGGGCCGATTAGGTCTGCGGGCGGAACAGGTCAAGCACTTTCAGTTTTGATTGGAGATATTTTAAGAAGGATGTTCAAACTTTCAGCACCAATTATGACTTATGAAGAGGTGGAAAGATACAAAGAAGAGGTGAGTGCTTATGGTCGAGGACTTCAATATAGGCCAAGCAACCCTCAATTAGAAGTTATCGCAAGAGAATGTCCTGTTTATCTTGATGGTGAAGGAGTTGGCGTTGAAGTTTCAGGCCAAAGAAACTTACCAAGAGTTCCCACTAATAAGGTGAGAGAAGGCAGTATCCTTGTGATGTGCGAGGGCTTAGTATTGAAAGCCCCTAAGATTCTTAAGTATGTTGATGAATTAGGTCTTGATGGTTGGGAGTGGCTAAGAGGATTTACCTCAAAGAAAAAGGACACAGACGAAGAGGGAGATGTCGTAAGAGAGGACTTCAAGTATCTCGGAGATGTGTTGGCGGGGCGACCTGTCTTTGGGCAACCTTTGGCTAAGGGCGGATTTAGGTTAAGGTATGGGAGAAGTAGGCTCGCAGGTTTAGCGGCCACTTCTATTCACCCTGCAACAATGAAGGCTTTGAATGGGTTCATTATTATTGGAACTCAAATTAAATATGAAAGACCCGGAAAGGCTACTGTTTTGACTCCTTGCACAGATATTGATGCCCCTTATGTTCAATTTAAGGATGGTTCAGCAAAGAGGATTATTGATAGTTCAGAATTGCCTGATGGCTATGCAACTGATACTGATTGGCCTATTGAGAATATTTGGGATTTGGGTGAAATATTGATACCTGCGGGTGAGTTTATCGAGAACAACCATAACTTTATTCCAAGCCCATACAACCATGATTATCACTTGGCTACTCTCAAACATAGAGAATTAGATTATGTTGATGATTTCATGGACTCAGTTAAACAATCTAAAGAGCATAATATCTCATTGAATCCTAAGTTTGTTCCATTCTTAAATGATGTATCTGCCGAAGAACTTAAATACCTTTACAATAACATTTCCGTTTCGGTATGTGGAAATGGAAAAATTAAAGTTAATCCATCTGCATTACAAACAGTTTATTCTCTTTGTATTGATGTTGAAGCCGATGATGGTGATTTCTTCTTAGTTGGAGATAAATCTAAATTGCTTGTATATTCATTAAAGTATGTCAATTTATTCACTAAAGAAGTTCCTGATACTGATGGGATTACTTTCTTGAATGATTTGCTTGATGTTAATTTGAAAAATCCCGTTTCATATCGAATTGGTGCGAGGATGGGCAAGCCTGAAGGGGCTAAGTTAAGGGAGATGAAGCCCTCGATACATTCACTATTCCCTGTTGGATTTAATGTAGGGAATCAAAGAAAGGTAATGGATTTAATTTCATTAGATGAGGAAGTTTATATGGGCTTAAGAACTGATAGTGAAGGAAATACAACACACACAGGAGTTGTTGAGGGCTTAGAAACTGAGTTTGTTGATGTTGAGAAGGTGAGGTTGGATTGGCTGACTCTATGGAAAGAGGCCAAACTAATGACTAAAATGAATACTAATCCTCCAATTAAGGGAGTCAAAGGAATGACAAGTGCTGAAAAGATACCTGAGAACTTGGCTAAGGGTATGCTAAGGTATAGGAACGATATATCCGTATTCCGAGATGGAACAATTAGATTTGATATGGTTGATATTACTATGACTCACTTCAAGCCTAAAGAGATTGGATTATCAGTATCTAAGGCTCAAGAACTCGGTTATAATGTTGATTCCGAAGATGAGGTAATTGAACTCAAGCCACAAGATATTGTTGTTTCATCATACCTTAGTGATAAACTTCTTCAAACTGCTAATTTTGTTGATGAACTTCTTGTGAATGTGTATGGTCTTGAGGCACACTATAAGGCGACTAAGATTGAAGATTTATTTGGCTCATTGATGATGGGTCTTGCACCTCACACATCAGGGGCAATTCTTTGCAGACTGATTGGCGTTGCACCTATCAAGGGTCATTATGGGCATCCATTTTTCCATGCGGCAAAGCGAAGGAACTGTGATGGCGATATTGATTGTATTATGTTTTTAATGGATGGATTGATTAACTTTAGCAAAAAGTTCTTAGCAACAACAAGAGGTGGGCAAATGGATGCACCTTTAATTCTTACAACAAAGATAAACCCCTCAGAAATAGACAAGGAAGCACTTAATGTTGATATAGGGTGGGAATACCCTTTTACCTTTTACGAGGCCACACAGGAGTTTATATCGGCCAAAGAAGCGAAAAATCATGGAATCATCACCGTTAATGATGTTCTCGGCACAGATAAAGAGATGGATGGGTTTGGATACACACATGAAACTGATGATTGTTCGGAATCACCAAAGAACAATCCTTATAATACACTTGAATCAATGAGGCAAAAAACAATTGCTCAATTCGCACTTGGGGAAACCTTAACTTCAGTCAATAATACAGACCAAGCGAGCCGATTGATTGATAGACACTTGATTAGGGATATGAGAGGAAACTTAAGAGCATTCGGTCAGCAGAAGGTAAGGTGCGTAAAATGTGCAACAAGTTATAGGCGACCTCCGCTTTCGGGAAATTGCACTACGGTTGTTGATGAACGGATTGATGCGTTTAGTGGAAAGCCAATTAAAGTTCTTTGTCCGGGTAAAATCATTTTAACGGTATCCAAAGGGTCAGTAAAGAAATATGATTCCCTAATGTGGGAACTTGTTGATAGGTATGGATGCACACCTTATATCAAGGAACTCCATAAACTCGTAAGTGATTGGGTTGGTAAATCTTTTGATGAAGATGGAAAAAAGCAAACTTATCTGTTTTGAAGTGTCCTTATTAAGTATCCAACTGCAACTAATCCTCCATTTTTCATGGTTGGTGCAATATACGGTTTGAGTGAGGGGTATCTAATCCTCTTGGTTATTTTGTATTTTTTCTCATCGGTATCTTTATATTCCCCTATAACCTTTTCCTTAAATCCTAATTTAGAATACAATGCTCTCGCATAAGAATTATTCTCTCGAACATGGCCGAAAATTACTTCAACATCACTTTCCTTTGCTTCTTTTATCAGACTTTCAACTAAAAATTGTCCTAATTTGTTTCCTCTCGCTCGTTCATCAATAGCCATTGAAACAAAGTTAAGGTATTTGTAGGGCGATTCCTTATCATCAGATATTTTATGTTGTTTCCTTGCGGCTAAATATCCTACAACCCGCCCATATTCATCAACAACAACAAGCATTACACTCCCTTTTTTCTTCATAATTCGGGCAAAATAACCGTAATCCTTTTCGGCTAAAAGATATGTATTATGTAGCATCTTTACTCTATTCAAGTGCTTGTAGGAAACTCTTTCAATTCGGAACTCATTTGAAACTAATTCAATATCAAATGAATAGGTAAATCTTAACTTTGTTTCACCATCTTTATATTTTCCTCCATCAATCATGCTGAATCCAAAGTCTGAGAAAACGGTCTTTGAAAGTTCTTGCGATTCCCTGATGTCTGCGGTTATATCTTCAAATCCTCCAATTCTTAATTGAACCATCAAGGCATCCAATAGGGCATCTTTAATCTTCTTTTCTTGATAATCATTTTCATCATCCTTTTTAGTTGTGAATGCGGCAACGATTAGAGAAGGCATAGTAATGTCATAAGAACCTGCAATAACATATCCTTTCGGCCTTATAATTCTTGTAGCAATATATCCAACTACTTCATCATCATCATTCAATGCGATATAGAATGGTGAATCCTTCTCACCCCTCAAAGTTTCATAATATCTTGCTTTAGCGGGATTAGGAAATGACTCATTATGCAAATCATAAACTTGGGGGAGGTATTTTATCCTCATTTTCTTTACTTGAAAACTACCCATACGGTTATTTATTACGACTTGATATATGAACTTAACGGATTCATTGGAACATTGTATTACTAAAATCAGAATTAGTTCTTGCTATTTCAGATACAATTCGATGTTGCCTTTCTTCATGTTTAGTGATTATTAACTTCAAGTTCTGCAATTCCTTATGAACCGTATCCATAACTTCAAGTATATCAACCATCATTTCCTTAAGATACTCCACATCCTCTTCTTCAACCATACTATTCGTTTGGTGTTCCGATTGTTAAGGTTTTGTCTTAATTATGGTTAAATAATTGTAGGGAGAACGCCATTTGCAGTAATATTCAAAGGCACTTCAGCCGATTCAGTAAATGAGCCATCTGTTTTTTGTATTCTGACTTTGAGATTTACTGTGTAGGGTGCATCCACAGGGTTGCCCGCAATAACCGAATATGCTTTCCATGCACCATTATAATCTTGGTTTGAATCTCCCTGTATCGGTAAATTGACAGAAGCGAAAGGAATTACGGCATCTGTATTGATACTATCCAACTCCACCCCGCCTGATGTCGTAAATATACTTCCTACATTGGTCGAACTTTGAGCCTGACCTAATTCACCACTCCATAGAATCCCCTTTGACGGGTCAATGTTTGTTGAATCTGCATCCCATGAAAACAAATATTCAACAATTAACTCAGTAGCAGGGTAATCTGATAAGGTAAGTGCAGAAGTATCTATATTTACGACGAAAGAATGTAAAACTTGTTCCGCAGGGTCGTCAGGTGCGTTATATCCTTGCGCCATTCCCACATTTGTTGCGAACTCAGGGGTGGTAAATGAGTTTCCTGTATTAAGTGCGGAAACATGAATCTGAAGAGGGTCTGCTATTGCAGTTATCGGAGGTTCACTACCACCAGCGATTTGCACACCGTATGCCTTAGTTGTAGTTGTGAATGAATTGATTCCCATTCCCGCTACAAGGTTGGTTTTAACTGCACCTGAAGGAATAGTTATTGTTTGAGCAGGGCTTGTGACATAACTCCCATCAGCCAAAAGCACTTTTATTACAAGTTCAAAAGAAGATGATGAACCTAAGTTTTGGGCGGCAAAAACAATT
>Ga0209337_1002826_pt1 | contig 12365 bp, 10 predicted proteins | sample LinPmetageLP53_FD_184044 | JGI IMG/M metagenome (GOLD analysis project Ga0209337, IMG submission 184044) | Marine viral communities from the Pacific Ocean - LP-53 (SPAdes) (version 2) | ecosystem: Environmental > Aquatic > Marine > Oceanic | place: Pacific Ocean | collected 2010-02-08 | reverse complement strand
AGCGAAAGACAAAGACAAGACAGGAGCGGTCGGTATAGCGCTCAACTTCTTAGGCGCCGACGCGGGGGCTAAACTTAACCAAGAGACATGGGACGGTGCCGGTATCTTGTTTCGGGAAGTCGGTAAGATAAAGAACGCGGCAGAGAAATCGGCCAAGAGCGGGAAGGCTTCGGAAAAAGCCCTCGCGGAAGCCAGAGCGGCAAAAACGGCAGGCGAGGAGGCTCTTGCAATCGAGAAGGTGGTTTTGCACCGGTTCGACACTATTCGCCATGACCTAGATGCCGCAAGGGCTCAGGTCGCCATAGCAAACAATTCGGTGAAGAAAGCGTCTACCGGGAGCGCAAGTCTATTGGCCACTCGGAGCATTATTGGTGATGAGCCTATAGCCGCGTTCAAGTCAGGCAGAAGCCGCAAAAGGATGAGGCAGGCTCTTAGCGATAAGAAAGTGCAAAAATACCTAGCCACTCGAGACGTAAAAGTAGACGACCTCCTGAGTAAATTGGATGAACTGTATCCTGCCGTAGGTAAGCTAGACCCGAGCAAGGGGGCCAGGGCGTTGCGGAAATCCTTCAAGGATGAGGTCATCAAAATGCTGAAGTCCGAAGCGGCGGTGCCGCTTGCCGCCAAGCAGGCCAAGCAGGCTAAGGCATTGACTAGAGCGCTGGCCAAGCAGGCAGAGGCTCGGGCTGCGCTTACAGAAATTGCAGCAAAGGCCCAGAAGGGTCTGGACCCAAAAGCGCTTGCTCGTCTAGCTGAAGAGCTTGAGGGGGTAGTCAAGACCGGAAAGGTCATGGAGGGTATCCAAAAAGGGGTCGATGATCTGGAGTCGGCAATTAGGAAATCAGACGAGGCGATTGGCCGGGCCACTCAGGAGATCGCGATAGGCAAGAAGATCGCCACCCGTACATTAGATGATGTTTTGCTGGGCGGGGATGCGCTGGCCGCACAAGAGATGGCAGCGCAGACTGTTCTCGACACGTTACAAAAGATGATCCAGGCCGTTGAGGTGGCCAAGACAACCAAGGGCGGAGAGTTGATTGAAGACCTTGTTGGTATGGGCAAGGGTGTAAAAGAACTGACCAAGACCGAAACCAAAGCACTGGGCGAGCTTCGCAAGCTGAGCGCGGAAGAGTTGTCTAAACTATCGGACGAGGAGTTTGCCACCGCGATTCTTCAGCCTGCATTCTTGACCCGCATGTGGGCAACCCCTGAAGTAATGAACCAAGCACAAGTTAGCCTGTTTATCAGCGCTTTCCAAACTCCCCGCATGTGGCTTGCGGCGGCAGAGGTTCACATACTCGACCTTGTTCAGAAAGTCGGGGGCGTTTTTCGTACCCGAGTAGGTCTTATGGGGGACAAGCTCGCCCCTGGTATCGACCGTATCGCCAAGCGGGTGGCGCGGCTGGCCAGGGCGTCAGAGGCTGACCTTGGGCTTATCTTTAGGTACGGCGAACCTGGAGATCAGAATAGGCTTATCAAGCAGTACCTGTCCAGTTCGGGGGTTATCCGGCTCCGTGAAGGGATTGAAATCAGCGGCAACGTGGGACTAGAGGGAACCTTTCTCACAAAGGCTATGGACAATTTCATCAGTATAGGCCGCGTAATTCCGAAGGGTGCAGATGCCGCTAAGGTGTTTGAGGACACGCAAACTTCGGTTTCGCTTCAGGCTTTTGTGAAGGCGCTTGTGCCGGACAATATCCCTTCAGGTAAAATAAATCTAGTCAATAATGCTATCGTTATATTCGTAAGAAAACTTGCTGATGAAGGGCCGAACATTCGAGCTATCGAAAATCCAGCGGCGCAGCTTGAAGCGCTCCAAGAGCTTGCTCTCGACTCTTTGCGGACTAAAGGTATTAAGGTTGCGGAGAGTTTGGATGAGGTTCCGCAGCGATCACTAAATCTGTCCTATCGGTCAATTCTTGGTGGGGCGGTAGAAGAGATGTATGCGGCACGGGTCGCAAACTTTGTCGGTCCTGCGATTGGGATCAGGACGATGAGGTCTTATGCGCGGTTTACCGGTAGGGTTAAAGAATCGATCTCTAGCAGGCAGACCATTGAAGTCGGGGATATGGTTGTTCTCTCATCGGAGGTGGACGCCTTTCGTAAAGTGACAGGTACGGCGAGTCCGGGTTTTGTGAAAAAACGAGGCACTGGGCTGGAGAACTTGGAGGCTCGTCTTGTTTCTGCCCCGGCCAGGAAGATCGAAGACATTTTCAAAAACGACGCCGGGATTACAATGGCGAAGTTATCAGGGACAGCGGGGGAGGAGTTGGTCCCCCTAACGTCCTTGGCCCGGAGAAGTCCGGAGTTGTCCTTTATGGATGTCACAGACGCTTATTTGGCATTCGGGCCTGACCTGATCAAGCAGGCTTACAAGAAAGACTTCTCCAGTGGAGCCCGTCAAGCGAGCGATGACTTCGCGGAACTGGTGATCCACTCACAAGATGCGGCGGGCAACTTCAGGATTCTTCCCAAGTACCAGTTGGAGCGATTCTCAAAAGGTCTCGACAATATCACAAAGAACCTCACCCAGAACCTCAGCGACCCGTCGAGCCGGAATGTTATTTCTCGTTTTCTAGCAAACAAGCTCGTAAGTGGGGTGATTAACGTATGGAAGAGACACGTTCTGGGCGGGTTCCTGGTTCCAAACCCCGCATTCTTTATGAACAACCAGGTAGGTGACTTCAGCCAGATGGCGATGGAGTTGAGCTTTAGGGAGGCGGCCCAGGTCTCTCTTTACGGGGGCCTAGGGTACTTACCTGTGATTGGTCCAAGGTTTCAAGACGCTGTGCGGTCGATGAACCAGACACTCGGCAAGACCGGCATCCCGCTTCCATCCCTGTTCGGAGCGCAGTTCAATCGTTTTGTTGACGAGATGCTTGAGGGTGTAGATGAAGTGCGGGTTTACAAGTTGGAGAACGGCGACGAGATCAAGATCAACCCAGCCGTTGCCATGAGAGAGGCTCTCGAGGACGGGATTGACGACAGCATCCGTCAAACAGACTGGGCAGACGGCCTCCGAAGAGCAGCAGACCGGAACCTGGGCACGGTGGAGAAGGCCATCAAAGCAACTAGCCCCCTGGGTAACGCTGCGGACGAATACTTCAGCATAATGGACATTACGATGCGCGCAGCCAACCGAAGGCAGCGGGGGCTTCTGTACTGGCACGCTAGGTTTAACAAGGGGATGCCGAGGGATGACGCGGCGGATCTTCTACACCGAAGCCTGTACGATTATCAGCTTAGTGTGGGGCGCTTTGAGACTGAGTACATCGCCAAGTTTAGTGCGTTCTACGTCTTCACCAAGAACGCGATGGTCAATACCTTTCATGCTCTGTTCGACGGGTCAGACGACTTGGCTGACCTAGCGAAGCGGTATGTCCGGTTCAATACAAAACAACAGCGCATCGAGGCGATGTCCCGATTTGCTGACATCCTTTTGGACGAGCAGTATGTGGACCCCGCGCTCAAGTTGACAGAAGACGAGCAACGCAGGCTAATCCGCGAAAGAGAGATTTCTCCTTGGTTGGCCGACTACATGGTCAGCGATGTGGGCACCCTTACCAAAGAGGGTCAGGAGATCATGCGCGAGCTTGGCATAGAGAGGAAAAACTTCGCCATCTCCGCCTCTACCAAACTTACATCGGTGGAGTTTCTGAATATGTACTCCGAGTTCATCAACCTATTCAGTGGAGCAGCCTACGCTGGACTGCGGTCGGATGTGGACTTCGATACGAAACAAGGGGCGGAGCGAGTGCTGGAAGAATTGGTGAACACCATGAACCCCGTCGCTGAAACTGCATTCAAGGACACTATGCGGAAAGCTCTGGGGCTCCGCACGTTCCCCAAGTCTGAGTACGGCAAGCGCCTTAACGCTAGAGAGCTTGAGTTTGCAGGGTTCGCCGGTATGGCGGACACGCTTGGATTTAGGAAGGTCGATGGTAAACTTCGGTCCAATAACATCCTGATCAAGGCAGGGATTGTGGATATGAGCGCCAGAGAACTTGACCGATTACGGCTTATGGGGACCGTGATCTTCGGCCCGGAAGCATTTGGTAAGGACGTGGCCCCGGCAGACATCAGGGCTTACCTAGCAGGGCAGGACAAATCTGGCCTACAAGAGAGACTCCAGGCGCTCGGGCAGTTATTGAATGTGCAACGAGTATACCTTTATCATGGAGATGAAAACGCATATTACAGTCTTCGTGAAGAGAAGAGGGTGCTCAAGTCAAGAGCCCGTAAGGCGGGCGCAGAGGGGCTAGCGGAAGAATGAGCGGACTAGAACTACGAGTAACAAATCTTGAAGAACAGGTTGGCGGCATTCGCGAGACGGTCGCCGTCATTCAGACCGAACAAAAGTACACGGTTAGTGCGCTTGGGCGGATCGAGGAGCGTCTCGACGAGATGGGACGGCACTCATTGTGGAGCATCTCCGGGGCTTTGAGGCACCCTCAGACTATCATTCTGATCTTGACGGTGCTCGGCGGCTTGCTTGGAAACAACGCTATGATTGCTATGGCGGACACTATGTCCCAAGCAAATGCAAGTGAAACGGTTGACATGGGTGATTGAATCTAATATCAATCAAACAGGCCAAGGGCCTGATTAAAGTCTATAGGAGACACTCGCATGGGTAATTTGAAGCAAAGGTTAATCAAGGCCGGTCGTGACTACAACTACGCCGAGGGCGTTAAGGTCAAGGCTACTACGGCAGTTTACGCCGACCAGATCGTGTACGTTGATGGTAACGAAGGACCATACCTTACGGTCAAGACGGCAGATGCGGACCTCGTGCGCGCCGCTGGTGGTCGCCTGCTTATCGCCAAGCACGACATTCCCGCCAGTGGGTATGGCGTTTGTCTTCCTTGGAAGCTCGTCACTACGGTGGCTACCAACGGACATAATATTGGTGACCCCATCTACCTTGCAGATACTGCTGACAGCACCCCTCTCGCTACTAACCTTGTCCGCGCCTGCCCGACTGGAGATGCCAAGGCTATCGTCGTCGGACGAATCACCAAGGCTGGCACGGTCGCAGACGGCGCGGGAATCCTCGTCAACGCGTCTGCTCCCGAAGAGCGCGTACAGGGTGGCCAAGCCTACGTTGCGGGGGCCACTCTTCTTGCGGGCCGCCCTCTTGAGTTCTGCTCTTGGGTGATGACTGCGGGCTCAACGACTACTGCGATTTCATTTGAGTACCCCATCCGACTCATCAAGGTCGAAATCTACAAGACGGGAACCACGGCGGGTAACGTCGATGTCTACAACGGGGCGTCAGGAACAACCTCGATGGTCACGCAGTTTGCACAGGGCACCACGGCACACTCAACCGTCACGGGCTTCGCACTTAACACAGCCGCTGCGACTCTGGCTGCTGAGACGGTGGTTCGTATTGTACGGTCTGATGGTGATGCGTCTGACCGTGTGGGTCTCACCTTCATCCGCGCATAAGAGGAGGCTGAATGCCACGCTCAGTAAAAGCCTCTAGGGTACAGGTCAAGGGCTCGTTCACACCCGGCCAGATGCCTGCGGCAAACCACGATAGTGTGACGCTGGCCCTGACTGTGCCTGCACGCGGCGTGATTACCCGCGCTGTGTTCGTGATGACGGACGGTGCCGCCTTTAGCACCACGGCAAACTACGACATTATGTTCGCCCATACTGACTGCGCTGCTGGCGCGGGGGAGGATACGCTTGCGGAAGCGGACGTGTCCAGCATCATCGGCTCGTTTCCACTGGCGTTTGCCAACATCGATCACGTCGGTGGTGCGGTAAAGTTTGCTGATACGATTTACGCAGTGTCGTATGTCTTGTCGCAAGCACAGGCCAACACTCACCTCTCTCCCGCGTCAACTCCCGGCAGAGATGCTTTCGCTGACGGCGGGAATGCCATCTACTACGACGTGAGCGGCACCACCAAAGGCCCTGTCTCGGGTAACGGTACATTATTCTTCTCACTGATTGGCGACGGAAACTTCACCTACACCGACCTGACCTCGGCGTATGTGCTCGTAGACATCGAGCCCGCAAGCTGATGGCTGACTACGGCAAAGACATGACGAAGGGCGCGGCCACCGGGGCGTTGGCGGGCGCGGCGATGGGTGGCCCTGCCGCTCCTGTTACGGCGTTGATCGGCGGTCTTGTCGGCGCGGCAGGCGGGGCTATTGGCGCGGGCGTGAAACAGAAGAAAGCCATGCAAGGCCAGAAGCAGGCTGAGGTTGCGGGTCGCGCGGCCCAGGCGTCGGCTACTGACGATGCCAAGAAGGCAGTAACTGGCGACCTCGATGCCCCCGCGAAGGAAAAGCGTGGTTTCCGTGACATCCTCAACGAGGGGCGCAGTCGCCGCATGGGGGCATCTATGGGACGGGCGGGTATCCCTGACGTGTCTTCTATGGATGAGCGCACGAAGCAGATGTTGCTTCAGCAGTTGAGACCTCAGTAATCCACCCGTTCAGGGAGATGCGAGTTGGCCAGTTACAAAGACTTAGCCGAGCGATATGGGTCTAGGTTGCGGGAAGCGTGCGCGATGGCCGAGCACGTCCCAGGGCGCCGCAAGGTAGCGGCGATGCTCACGGAGTGGTCAGGTGAGTGTGTTACTCAGCACTCTGCTCGGAAGATCATGAAGCACTTGAGCCTACCTAGGGGCGAGCAGACGGGCCGGGTGAAGGCTCTTAACCGTATAGATGATACCTCTGACACACCGCTGGACAGAAGGTTGGCATCTAAGGGGCAGTCCATCCAGACCCTTCAGCAGTTGCTTGATGCTGCGGAGGTGAATGACAAGGAGTGGTGCGTCACTCATTGGAAGGCGAACAGTTGGGAGCAGGCCACAAAGATACGGGAGCGGTTGCAGAAGATCACCCTGTACCAAGTCAAGGCGACTCTCGAGAGGCGCATTGAGGCGACGTATCGTCCGGCAGAGCCCGCCCAGAAGTTCGTTCGCATTGACCACCCGGCACGCAAGTCACGGCTGAAACATGCAGTCATAGTCCCGGATTTGCAAATGGGGTTTGCGTGGAAAAACAGGTATCAGTACCTCGATCCGATGCACGATCGGAAAGCCCTGGATGCAGTTATCAGCCTGATAAGAGAGATCAAACCTCACTATGTGATTCTCTTAGGTGACATGATGGACCTCGCCCCGTGGAGCACCCGCTTCCCCCGCAAGCCAGAGTACCGCCAGACGACGCAGCCCGTCATAGATGAACTCCACTGGTGGCTTGCCGAGATACGATCGTCCGCACCAGGGGCCAAGATAGTCTACATGGCTGGCAACCATGAAGAGCGTATGCATAAGGCTATGGTTGAGAAGTTGCCTGAAGCCACCTACGTCGCCAAGGCTTTCCAAGAGAACCCAGCCCTTAGCATCAGTAACCTACTGCGGCTGGACGACCTGAACATCGACTATGTGGGGCCATACGGCACTGACTGGTGGCTATGGGACAGGGTTCGCATCACGCACGGCACCAAGGTCAGGTCAGGGGGCGGGGCCACGGCGGCTGCCATCCTGAAGTCAGCCCGGTGGAGTGAAGTTTATGGGCACGTCCATAAGGTTGAGCTAGGACAGAAGACATTCCACGGACCCTTTCAATCCCGTACTGTGGTGACGGCGATGAGTCCCGGCTGCCTTTGTCGGGTCGATGGGTCTGTGCCTGGAGTGTCGCTAAACCCTGACTGGCAGCAAGGCTGCGGACTGGCGGTGCTAGATGAAGACACGGAACAGGTTCACATGCAGGCACTTCCTATCTATGATGGCTCGCTTGTTTGGGATGGTCGTGTTATCGAAGGACAGGACCGCGCCGACGAGGTTGCATTCGCTACCGGTTGGAAACAGCTTATTGGAGATTAGCATGGGTAAGAAAAATAAGAAGGGCTTCAACATCTTCGCGCTCGCTTCTCGCATCCTTCGGGTTGGCCGGGAGATCACAGGCGCGCTGTCTGACGATGGCAAGATCAGCAACTCTGAACGGGACGTGATCATTGCTTTGTTGTTGGAAGAGGTTAGTGCTTACCTAGACGAGATCATGGGGTAAGCAATGGCGGTCACGGTCAATAATCAGTTTACCGGCATTGACTTCCGGTACATCAAAGACACAGGGCTTACAGGTGCCACTGCGCGGAACAACGCTGCGGGCACCTCGGGCAAGCTCTACATGATTTATATCGATAACACCGCGGGAAGCGCATCCACGGGCTACCTCAAGTTGTACGACACAGTAGCTGCGGTGACTAACGGGACTACAGTTCCTGACTTTGAGGTCAAGTTCGTAGCGGCGACACGTCAAGTGTACCTGTTCCCTGAAGGGCTGACGTTCACCGGCGGCTTGGGCTACAGTGCCAGTCAGGGCGCGGGCACCACAAAGGGCAGCAACCTTGGTGCTGCGATTGCAGACCTGCTCTTCGTGTTTAAGTGAGGAACTAAATGGCTACGACAACCGTTACTATTTCTAATCCCATTGGCGGGCTGCGTTACTCGGACACAGCAGCAAGCAACAGCGCAGTTAACGCCACGGCTGCGGCCACTACGATCTACCACATTGAGTTCGACAACACAGCCAACTCGGCAGTGACGTACCTCAAGTTGTATGAAGCCACGTCTGTGACTCTGGGGACCACGGAGCCTTCTGTTATCCTCAAGGCGGCGGCGGCGACAAAGGAATACATGTCCTTCCCTATGGGAATGGCGGTGTTAACCGGCGTATCCTACGTCGCTACGACAACCGCGAGTAACGCTGCGGGCAGTCCCGCCGCTCCCAGCAACGCCTGCGGTCTGACGGTCCTGTATAAGCTGACTTAGGGCGAGCGCAGCTTCAGCGATGCGAATGTGGTTCCGTTTAGTATCTCGGATTTTACACCCGACCATACCGTTGGGAGCGGGGATGTGGCTGGCCCGATGTTTTTCCAGACTACTCCGCTATGTCGGGCCGGTGTATGGCTTGCGTTGGATGCCTCGAGGATCAACATATTATCGCCCAAGCACAGCGCTAAGAACGAGTGCCCGCTCTCCCAGGGCGTGCGCCAAATCTGAAACAGATGCCAGCCGTCCCCGCTGTCGTTCGTGCCAATGCCCATCTGCTCGGCCATAGTCAGCGGACCCCAGAGATCTTCCTTCTCCCACATCTGCCACTTCTTATAGCGCTCCAGGTTCCATCCTCCCTTAGGGTAGACGGCAGAGAGGACAGACCAAGTGAAGGACGAGCAGTCAATCTCTCGGGTTCCTGTACGGAGCAATGAAGAGGGAACTCCCATCGCGCTTGGCGGGAAGTCAACCTTTGAGCCGTATCTGTACCTGCTCCAATCGGGCAGGCTCGCTAACAAGGCATTGGTCAAAGGTTGCACACCGTTCAAGCTCGGCGGGAAGTTCCCATCAAACATCGTCAGACCTCCACTAAGTCCCACCCTGTTCCCATGTAATCGTAGTCCTCTGGTAACACGGTAGACTGAACAACAACAGCACGACAGAAAAGACTACGGAGCACACGCATGATGTCCCCTAATGTTCGGGGGTCGTAGGCGCGGTCAGGTAAGATCCAAACATGCCGACTGTCCGACTCGTCCGGCACAGTCACGGCAGCCAGGGCGATAGCCAGGGCCACGCTCTCCACGCCGGACGGAACGGTGCGTTTATCGAACCCAAGACGCAGGTCGTTACCAATCCAGTTGAACTTAGGCTTTCCTACTTGGACCCCCATATACACAGGCATGTAGCGATCCATCTTGTCCTCAAGACCCGGAAGAGCCCCTTTTACAAAGGCTGCCATCTGCTCTTTGACTTCAGAAAGAAGCGCCTTCTGTTGGTCAAGCGATGCCTGATCCTCCTCCAAAAGTAACTGGACGGCACGGTACGAAGCCATGTCCCCCGTGCCATGAGCCCAGCTCTGCACAGTCTTGTGGTCCCGCACCTTCGCCTGGAAAGAGCGTAGAGACTTGGAGCACATCGCGTGCATCTCCACAAGAGCCTTACGGTACGACCCGTGACTCTTGACCACCACATCCCAGTTGGCGTAGTCCAACTCAACCTCATGGTCGTCATCCATGTTCTCGAGTAGGTACACAAGCATCTTGTCTGTGCTTCCGGTCAGGACATCCATCGTGATGCCGAGCGGATTGACGAGTCCGTAGGAGTTGTCAGATCTCTTACGGGGCCAAGCGAACGACAGGCCGCCGATGAAATCCACATAAGAGTGAAGGTCGTCAGGGTCGCTTGATAGGTGCTTCAGTTGGTTGTTGGCTTTGATGTCTCGACCGGCAGCATCCCGCACCTCACCAAAGCAGGCGAGTTCTACGCTATGCACCACGGCAGACTTGCCCCCGCCGTTGCGTCCGTGCAGCAATACATACGGGCTGCCCAGTTTTATGTCGATGTTTCCCTTGACGTTAGAACGAATCCTATTCATGTCTCCCTCCAATTTGTGCCTATGCAGGCTTCTGCGCTGAATGTGACAGGTAGACCATCTACCCGTCGCGTAAGTGTTTCCGTGATGACCTTCGCCGCGTCGTCCGCCTCGCTCTCGGGCACGCTGAACAGCACGGCATCGTGAAGCTGATTGACCAGGCCGGTGCGCTGACCGAAGTCGAACGGGATGTGGTTGTCCACCAGATCGATCATGGCCTGCGCCACGATAGCAAAGCCCCCAGCCTGCACACCGAAGTTGAGGATGGCGTTGTAGTCTTCCTTGTGGAAGTACCTGCGCCTACCCAGCACCACCTCTTCGACGTAGCCAAGGCGGCGACATGACCTGATCGTCTTGTCCCACCAAATTTTGAACTCGGGGGCCTGCTGTAGCCAGCGCCGATGCAGGGCGCGGATCTGCCGCAAGCTGTAGTGTGCGTACAGCATCTCACCCTTGTCATCCTCGGCTCGAGAGATGATCTCATGTACCTTGGGTGGTGCTGCACCGTACAGGGAGGCAAAGCAGATCGTCTTGGCAAGGTTCCGTAGTTGCTTGAACTGCCCAGACCCCTTGCCCATCTTGTCGCCGGGGGCACCCTCCGACTTCCAGAAGGGCTCACCAAACATGAGGTCAGCGGTCAGGTTGTGCGGGTCTATTTCTCTAAGCTCAAAGGCATCAAGATAGTGCGGCGCCCCAGCCAAGGCGGACGCAAAACGGAGTTCCAACTGATCGTAGTCTGCACCGACGAAGACACAACCTGGAGGAGGGATGAAGATATTTCGTAGGTTGTACGGGATGTTTTGGAAGTTAGGGTTACTCGAACTGAGCCGCCCGGTAATGGTTCCATGTGCATTGAAGTCCGGGTAAACGTATCCATCTCTCACGACTCCGTAGTCAGGGGCTAGTTTGCGAATGTAGGTAGACAGTTGCTTCTCTGCCCGACGATAGAAGCGTACCGCATTGAGGAGCCTCTTCTGCTCCTCATCCAGTAGGGGGTTGGTGACGAGCACACGCAGGGCAGCCGCCTTCGTAGAGGGCTCACCGCTGGCCGTGTAGTCGTGTGGGGGCAGGCCCCATCTGTCGAACAAGATCTCACCCAACTGTTGTGGGGAGTTGGGGTTGAACCCTGGCTCCATCTCGTTGATGACACGGAACCACTTCGCCGCCTCAACGGTCTGTGTCTGCTCATGCTCAAAGCGGCGACCCTCATCCACACGAGTACCCATGCGGCGCATCCCAGAGCAGATGTCCTGCACCTTTGCGTCGAGGGGGTACAGGTGTAGTTGCTCGCGCCTCTGTGTCATCTTGCGTAGGATAGGGGCGATGCGCGCGGTGACTGCCACATCGGTCGCGCAGTAACTATGAAGCTCATCGTCGGTCTTAGCCTCGACTCCGCTATGGTCTGCCTTCCAGGCAGGCACGTCTGTGAGCACGGATCCGATGAATCCGAGACTGTGGCGCTGCTCGGACTCTGCGAGCTTATGTAGGAGGATGGTGTCAAGCAGGGGCCGGGGAGTCCCTAGCCCATGAGACTCACACACCAGACGATCAAAGTAACCTGCATTGTGACCGGCAAGAAGAATCGCAGCATCATTAAACACCTCACGGAGCAGGCGTCTAATACGTTCCTCGTCCTCCGGCGAATAGAATCTGGTGACCCCATCAATGCTAACGAATCCCAAGATTAAAACTTCTTCGTCGGTGCCGATTCCTACGCACCGAAGGTCGCAAGTCAGGCAGTCCTTAGCATCCGTTTCCACATCGTAGGTCAGCATCCACCCCCCGGTCTTGGCCCGAGTGAAGAACTCCTCAACGAACTCCACGCTGGGGCTGTAGTAGACCTTCGGGTCTTCCCACTTCAGGGTCTCCTCGTGATGGCGGAGAGCCTTGGCGATGTCGCTGCGGAAGACAGAGCGTAGGTGAGGGAACCCGATGAGATGATCGGGGTGGAAGGTTGGCAGGACTCGAGTG
>Ga0209337_1002825_pt1 | contig 12369 bp, 22 predicted proteins | sample LinPmetageLP53_FD_184044 | JGI IMG/M metagenome (GOLD analysis project Ga0209337, IMG submission 184044) | Marine viral communities from the Pacific Ocean - LP-53 (SPAdes) (version 2) | ecosystem: Environmental > Aquatic > Marine > Oceanic | place: Pacific Ocean | collected 2010-02-08 | reverse complement strand
TTTGTAGATATCACAGATATCACCGATAAATAAGAATACATATAATACTTGACACATACCACACTTTTTAGTATAATAATATAATAATTAGAAAGGAGTTTGGATGGAAGTAGTAGGACCACTAATGATGACCGCGAAAGCAATTATGCTTTCTATGATGGTCGGAAATGCACCTATGGACCAGCATAATGTTGAACAAACATATTGCATGGCTCTAAACATTTATTACGAAGCAAGAGGCGAAGGCTGGAAAGGTAAAGCCGCCGTTGCCCATGTTGTTCAAAACAGAGTTGAACATCCTAAATATCCTAACACCGTTTGTGGTGTAGTTTTAGAATCACGTAAATGGAACGGCAGAGTAATAAGAGATAAATGTCAATTTGCATGGTATTGCGATGGCAGGTCTGACGTAGTACAACTAACATATAAAAAACAACCTAGACGTGGTAAAGTAATTGAGCCTAATATGATTGATTGGAGACGTTCTGTAGAAACTGCTATTCAAGTTATGGACGGTTGGAGCAGAGATGTTAGTTACGGTGCTACACATTATTATAATCATAACATATCTACTCCTAGTTGGAGCACAGTTTACCCCACAACAATAATCATTGGTAATCATACTTTCCTTGCACGGAACGATTAATTAAAACAGCATTTTAAGATAAATACTTCTTGTAAATAACACACCCAGTAGGATGGGCAAGGAGTAACAATGTACGAATATAGATGCACAGTCTTGAAAGTTGTTGATGGTGATACAGCGGACGTAGACATAGACTTAGGATTTGGAATAGTCCTTACAGATGAAAGAGTTAGGCTCATGGGTATAGACACACCAGAAAGCAGAACGTCAGACAAGGTAGAAGATTTATTTGGTGAACTTGCAAAAGCAAGATTAAAAGAACTCATAGCAGGTAAATCAGGTCCTATTCTTAAGACACAAATTAATAAAGATGGCGAAGACATGAAAGGTAAGTTTGGAAGAATTCTTGGTGACTTTGAAGTTGAAAAAGATGGTGAGCGAAGAATGGCAACAGATGTATTAATTGAAGAAGGACATGCAGTAGCATACTTTGGCGGCAGTAAAGAAGAAATTGCGGCTAAACATTTAGTTAATAGAGATAAATTATTGCGAGAAGGTTTTAGTTAGTCAAGAAGACTTTGATAAAGCAACGGCAATAATGGAAAAGAAAAATAGTTAATTTTTACCAAAATAACAATGGAATTATCTTGACATTATCTAAATAGTGTGTATAATACTATTTAATATTAGAGGAATTCCATATGTTATTAGAAGTAATAAAACCCGGTGAAGTTGTAAGTTGCAGATTGTCAACAGGCGAAGAACTTGTCGGTACACTAAAATCAGAATCAGCAGAGTCTGTAGAGTTATCTAAACCACTTATTGTTGGAAGAAGTGAAAGTGGGTTTGGTTTAATGCCATATATGATGACAGTATCGCCAGAATCAATTGTTAAAATTTCACTAGAGCATATTATGACTTTAGCAAAAACCAACGAAGAAATTACCAAAGGATATCAAAAACAAACATCGGATATAATCACATGAGTCAAAATAAAAGATTCTATTCAGGAAAAACTTACAGTCATTCTACAGGACACAGTTGCGCCTTTAGACAATGGAAAGCAGACAGTCATTGCAACTTAATTCATGGATACGCATTACAGTTTGAATTCACTTTTGGTGGCAATGAACTAGATGCTAGTAATTGGATTGTAGACTTTGGTGGATTAAAGCCACTTAAAGAATGGTTAAAATATATGTTTGACCATACTTACTTAGTTGCTGAAAACGATCCTGAGATGGAAACAATTAAAATGTTACAAGAGAAGAATCTTATTGACATGAGACTTGTTTCACACACAGGTTGTGAACGGTTTGCTGAAATGGCTTTTGATAAAGCAGACGAAATTGTTAAGGAATTAACAAATGGAAGATGTTGGGTACAAAAAACTACAGTAAGAGAGCATGAACATAATTCTGCTACTGTAGAACTTAATGACCATACTAAAACAAGGTTTATAGACTAATGTACGATATATCAGAAAAAGGCGAAAAACAATTTAACAGAGTTATTTGGTTATTAAGAGGACTTTATATCTTTATACCTGTTATGTTTTTCTTAATATAACGAAGAACGAATAACGACGAACGAAGAACGATTTACGAAGGGTTTACAAAACTGAAAACAGTAAGTTAGTTAAATCCGCATCGAGTTGATAGCCAGTGAGTAATAGTATGTCCTACGAAAACTGGCCCTTTAATTCTATAACTTCATCAATACTAATACTTTTTAATCCAGGATTATCTGGAAACACACAACAAGGCTGATGATTGTAAAAATCATTTTGATAATCACACCATTCTCTTTTCCAAAAATTACCTTCACTATCTTCTAATACGGAAATTTTTTCTTCTTTATTGTGTATTATGGTATCAAAATGTTTCATTGTTTGCAAAGCACCCAAACGTTGAAGTCTATCTAAATAATCTCCATCTTGTGAAATACCAAAAGACGGAAATGCTTTAGTCCAATTATTTGTACTCATCCATTCTTCTTGTTCTTCATCAGGTACGTCTATTGGTTGGTATGTGCCTAATATAGGAAATTGTTCACTTAGCCAATGTTTTTCATTTTCCCATATATCATTATCAGGATCAAACTGTAATTCTACAATATCTCCTTGAAAGTATTTTATAATTAAATTACCGCCATTATATGTTCTATAATGTAAGTCTTCGTTAATTATGCATTCGATATATTTTTCTTGGGGGTAATGTATCCAATTCAGTTCCATATATGTATTTAGCATTAGATAAATAGTTGTTATGCTATTCGGGATATTAACATTACTTACCGCCTTGGCTATTGCCGGTGTTGCCGCATGGTTCTCAATTATAGGACTTATGAGCATTTTCAGTGCCGCCGCTATGCCAATAGCAATTATGGCAGGTACATTAGAAGTAGGTAAGTTACTTACAGCAAGTTGGCTTTATAGATACTGGAATGAGACTTCATTACTATTAAAGACTTACTTGTCCACAGCCGTGGTTGTTTTAATGCTTATTACAAGTATGGGTATTTTTGGATACCTAAGTAAAGCACACTTGGATCAAGCAAGTGAAAGCGGAAATGCATTTGCTATAGTTGAAAGACTAGAAGGACAAGTAGCAAGAGAAGAAAACAAAATAAGTATCCTAGAAGAGCGTATTGCCACTTTACAATCAGGAAGTGGCGTTGACAATTCACAAAGTATCTCACAACAAGAAACAATTAGAGATGGTGCATGGGAAAGAGTTAAAGGTGATATAGACTTTGCTAACGAACAAATTCAAAGACTTAGAGACCAATTAACTGTATTAGATTCAGCAGTAAATAACCTTAGAGCAAAAGGTGTTGAAGTAATTACCACTGATGAAGGTGGTGCATTTAGACGTGCTGAAACAGAAACAATAGATTATGTTACCCAAGCAGATGCATTATTCGAACAACAAAAAGAACAACGTGACCAAATTAGAGCAGATATCAAATCACAACAAGATAACATTGATAGATATAGAGCTCAAGCACAAAAAACTATCGACGATGCTAATTCTGAAATTAACAGACTTAGAGATAGTAGTACAGAAACTCAAGACGAAGCTCTAGATAAAATAGACGGATATAACGAAGAAATAGACACAATCTATGATGGCATAGTAATTATTAAAGATGAAATGTTCCAAGCAGAAAGTGTTGTTAGAGAGTTAGAAAAAGAAGTAGGACCAATTAAGTATGTAGCACAATTGGTATACGGACAAGATTCTGAAGATTATTTAGATGCGGCAGTAAGATTATTTATTTTACTGCTGGTATTTGTGTTTGATCCATTAGCAGTTGTACTAGTTATAGCGGCTAACCAAACACTACTTAGGTATGGTATAAACTTAGAGAAAAGTCCACCAATAAAGCCTAAAGATCCAAATGAACTTAAACAAACATGGAGCAATACAGACCTAGGCAACATTCAAGACAAAGATGATTTTGAAAGACAAAGTAGAGAAATATACGGAGACAATATGCCTAACGTTCCAGAGATTGTTGAAAAAATTGTAGAAAGAGAAGTTGTTGTAGAGAAAGAAGTGCCCGTTGAAGTCATTAAAGAAGTTGAAAGAGTCGTTGAAAAAGAAGTTGAACTAGAAGTAGATATGTCTACTCCTCCTGCTATCAAAGAGCTAGAAAAACGATTAGAAAAGAAACTAAAGAAAAATGACAAAAAAAATAACGGTTAAACAAGCCTTAGACCAACTAAACACAAAGTATGCTAAAACATTAGAGATGTTAGATAGTTCTCTAGATGTTATAGAAGACTTAGAAAAAGAAGTTGAGGACCTTAAAACTAACAACAACGTTTTACAAAAAGACTTACTAAAGAAACCAAAGGTAATAACTAAGGAGATAGAAGTTGAAAAAATCGTCGAGAAGGTTGTCGAAGTTGAAGTGCCAGTCGAGGTCGAAAAGGAGACAGTGGTTACTGTCGAAAAGGAAGTCCCAGGGCCCGAGCGAATTGTGGAAGTTCCCGGACCCGAGCGAGTCGTTGAAAAAATAGTAGAAGTTGAAAAAATAGTAGAAGTACCAGGCCCGGAGAGACGTATAGAAGTTCCAATAGAGAAAATTGTACAAGTGCCTGGCCCAGAAAGGATTGTTACTAAAGAAGTTCCAGGACCTGAAGTTATTATCACAAAGGAAGTTCCAGGCCCTGAACGTGTAGTGCAAGTTGAAGTACCTGTAGAAAAAATTGTAGAAAAGATTGTCAAAATTCCAGGTGAGAAACCTGATGTCATAGAAAGAGCACCCACTAAAGATTTACGAGAAGCCGCAAGGATTATGGCTATGAGCGAATTCAATAAAGAAGGATTCAGTGAGGAAGAAATATTCAATATGTTGCAGAAAAGTAGTGAAGAAGATGTAAATAAACAGTTGGGAGGATTTTGGGCAATACCATTACCAACCGACAAAGAAGAAATAGACGAAACTCAAACGAGGTATCAAAAGAAATAATGTCTGACGATAAACAAGATAACAATTTAGAGTGTAGTTTTTGTGGTAAAAAACGCAACGATGTTAAAAAATTAATAGCAGGCCCTACATCTTATATTTGTAACGAATGTATTAGTATAAGTCATAAAATTATTAATGAAGAATATGATGAATCAGATTTATTTGATGATGAGAATATTCCTTCACCACAAGAAATAAAAGACTATTTAGATGAGTATGTAATTAGTCAGGACTATGCCAAAGATATATTAAGTGTTTGTGCATATAACCATTACAAGAAAATTTTCCATACAGCAGAAAGCGAAAAGATAGAAAAAAGTAATGTACTATTATTAGGTAACACAGGTACAGGTAAAACATTATTAGTTAAAACATTAGCAAATAAACTTAATGTACCTTTTGCAATAGCAGACGCAACTACATTAACTGAAGCAGGATATGTTGGTGAGGATGTAGAAAGTGTTATTGAACGTTTATTAAATGTGTGCGACTGGAATGTACCATTAGCACAAAACGGTATAGTATAGTATTCATAGATGAGATAGATAAAAAGGCCCGTAGCAGTGAATCTAACGCCAATACAAAGGACATAAGTGGAGAAGGTGTACAACAAGCACTCTTAAGACTTATAGAAGGAACATCTGTTAAAGTATCAGCAAATGGGTCAAAGCGAATGGATGATTACATAGAGTTTGATACATCAAATGTATTATTCATACTAGGCGGTGCATTTGTTGGCATAGATGAAATTGTTAAAAAGAAACTTAAACAAAGTACAGTAGGATTTAATAGACCAATAAAAAGTAAGACAGACAATAAAGATTGGATAGAACATGTAGAGCATGAAGATATTATACAGTATGGTTTAATACCAGAGTTTGCTGGAAGATTGCCCAACATTGTTGGACTACTAGATTTAGATGAAACAAATATGTTTAACATATTAAAAAATTCTAAAGGTAGTATAATTCATCAGGTCAAAAAGTTATTAGAAATAGATGAGATAAATTTAGAATTCGAGGAGCAATATCTTAGAGATGTTGCCAAGATAGCGGCAAAGAAAAAAGTAGGTGCAAGAGGTCTTAAAAGCATAGTAGAAAACAGTCTACATAACATTATGTTTAGAGCACCAGAGTTAAAAAAACAAGAAGTACAAAGTGTGGTATTTAAAAAGTATCCATTTTCTATTGACTTACATCCTACGATTGTGTATACTAATGGGATTAGTGAAATAGATAAACACTATAAAATTAAATTAAGAGGGAACAGTGAGTAAACCAAGGAATAACACCCACAACAAAAAATTTACAAAGGATTGGAGTACAAAGAAAAAATACGACAGTCCTAAAAAAGATGAGCATTACTTAGATGCTTATAAGCCTGGCATTGAAGTCTGGAACGGAGACGTAAACAAAGCACTTCGAATTTTGAAGAAAAGACTTGAAAAAGCAGATTTTCAAAAAGAAATGGCAAAACAGGCATTTTACGAAAAGCCAAGTGCTAAACGTAAACGCAAGAAAGACCAAGCAAAAAAACGTTGGAACAAATATGTACGTGATGCAGAAGCAAGAGGTGACTTTAAAATGTACGAACCTACAGGTACAAAATGGATGAAGGACAAACGTAAAACTAGAGAACATGCTAAAACCAAACAAAGGCAACAAGCAATGTTAAGAAGTCGTGGTAATTTATAATGCGTATAGCCGTTGTCAGTGGTGGATTTGATCCACTACATTCAGGGCACATCAATTTATTAGAAAGTGCAAAAGCACATGGTGATAAACTAGTAGTTCTAGTAAACAGTGATGAATGGCTATCCAGAAAGAAAGGCAGACCCTTTATGCCTTTTGAAGAACGTTCCCTAATTATTCAACGCATGGACATGGTAGATAATGTATATGCTGTTGACGATGAAGATGGTAGTGTAACTAAAGGACTTATACAAGTCCGTAATGCATTTGGTACTAATCATAGTTATGTCTTTTGTAACGGAGGTGATAGAGGAAAGAATAACATACCGGAAATGGATGTAGACGGTTACACATTTGAGTTTGCTGTTGGTGGAGATGACAAAGCCAACAGTAGCAGTTGGATACTTAAAGAATGGCAGTACCCAACAACTAGAAGGGTCTGGGGCGAGTTTAGTGACTTGTTTCAAGACGAAGCAGTTAAAGTTAAAGAGTTAGTAATTGAGCCTGGCAAAGGAATTAGTTATCAACGCCATTTTAAAAGAGACGAGATATGGTTCGTTAGTAAAGGTGAATGTGAAATAAAGTATGGTGCAGATACGGATCTGCCAGACTACTATTCATATCATGTATTAAAAACGGATCAGTCTTTTACTGTTAAAAGAGGTAGTTGGCATCAAATTGTTAATAAAGGTATAGACCCTTGCCATATTATAGAGATACAATATGGAGAAGAAACAACTGAAGACGACATAGAACGTCTAGAATATTACAACGGAGAATAATGGAATTGAAAACACTTAATGAATCGAAAGTATGTGATATACTTAATGAAATAGTGGAATACGAAATGGCTGGAGTAGTAAGATATGCTCACAGTTCATTAATGGTTACTGGTCCTTATAGGATACCTATTGTGCAATTCTTACAAGAACAAGCAAATGAAAGTTTACAACATGCCTTGCAGGCAGGTGAACTTATTACAGGGTTGGATGGACATCCTAGTCAGGTAATTGCCCCTATTGAAGAATCACATAACCATTCTATTTTGAGAATACTTGAAGAAAGTTTAGAACATGAGACTCATGCAGTAAACTTATATAAAAAGTTGTTAGAAGAAGTCTGTGACGCTAGTATATACCTTGAAGAATATGCTAGAGGACAGATAGGACAAGAAGAACAACACGCACTAGAAATTAAAAAAATGTTAAAAGATTTTGCATGAAAACAATACGGGCGACAATTCAAATAGAAGTTCCATATTCAAATGAATGTATGAACTATGGTGATAAGTTAGATAAAGAACTAAGAAGAGTTATAGATAACACTCCTTTTTTAAACTGTGATGTAGAGGCAGGTAACTTAGAGCCAAATGGTAATCCAACACTTAGGTTAAAAGATGATTGATTGGACAACCATAATTATTGTTGTTGCATTTTTAATTTTTATATATATTAATAACAACAACCAGAGGCCAAGATTTTGAGATTACATTACAAAGATTGTGGTACAATAGGATTTACTTGTAGTACATTTGATTTATTACATGCTGGACATGTTACAATGTTAGAAGAAGCAAAAAGGCATTGTGATTTTCTTATTGTTGGGTTGCAGAACGATCCTACATTAGACAGGCCCGAAAAGAATGCACCAGTACAAAGTATTGTGGAAAGGCAAATACAACTGGCGGCAATCAAATATGTAGATGAAATTGTCATATATAACACAGAACAAGACCTAATAGACCTTTTGCTAACACTTCCTATAGATGTTAGAGTACTAGGTGACGAGTACAAGACCAAAGACTTCACAGGCAAGGACATTGCCAAGCAACGTGGAAGTAAAATCATATACAATGGTAGGGATCATTCCTTTAGTAGTAGCAGTTTGCGTAAGCGAGTTGCACTTGCTGACAGCGATTTTGTTAATAAGAACAAATAAAGGTTGACATTGTGGATAAAAGACGTATAATAGTAAACAAGTTAGGGAAAAGGGTTCCTTAACGAAATTGTTGACTTAGGAGGTCATATGACTACAACAACAACTAAAGAAAGCAAAGTTCTATCTGCTTTACAAGAAGGAAGAACTTTATCTTCAGCACAAATCAAATCATTTTTTGGTGCTGGAAACCCACAAGCAGTGATTCAATCACTAAGATTCAAAGGATTTCCAATCTATTTGAATACTGTAACTGATACTAAAGGTAGAAGCAGAAACGTTTATCGTTTAGGTACAGCCTCTAGAGCAGTTGTAGCCGCTGGTTATAGAGCATTAGCAACTTCTTAATAAAGAAGGTAATAAAAAGGGAGACTTCGGTCTCCTTTTTTTATGGGCGAATACACCTACCTATCCTAATAAACCTATTGTTCTGGATACACTTAGCATTAGTTAATACGGATATTATAGTAACGTCGTTCAGTAGAAAACAACAAAACAGTAGCGAATTTATAATAGAAGAATCGATGTAAAGGCCCATTTTAATGCTAAATACTACTACCAATCACTAGCCTTTCTTTATATTACATATCAATAAGTTATTTAAAAAACTTGACATGAAGTTAAATTTATGTATAATATAGTAATGTTGCAGGGATGATGCAGAGTAATTCTATTCTGTTTTTGAACTGTAACTGTAATAAAAAAGGAGGGATAAATGAAAAATTTATTCACATTAATGGTAGCATGTATGCTATCGGCCCCGGCTTTTGCTGTTGATTTTAACGGTAAAGTTGGATTGTCTTCTGATAACTATTTCAGAGGTGTAAACATGAGTGATGGCGTAGGCTATACAGTATCAGGATCATTAAGTCTTGATAATGGTATCTTCGCTGGAGCAAAAGTTATGTCTATGAATGAAACTTCAGATTTAATGACAACAACCATGATTGGTTATGGTAGAGATGTTAGTGGTGTTTTAGTAAACGTTGCATACATCGACCGTGGTTATGAAGGTGTTTCATTAAACGGATGGGAAGAAGTTGTCGTTAAGGCACACTTCGACAAATTCGAAGTACAATACTCCAAAGGACTTGATGATGCTGGAGATACATATATTGTTTCTTCAAGTGCATTACCACTTGTTGATGTTGCCTATGGCGACAGTGACATTTCAGGTACATGGTACGAAGTATCCAAGACTATGGACGTTGCTAAAGGCAACCTAAAAGTTGGTTATATTGACCACGAGTCAAATGACGATGACTTCAGTGACAGAATCACTGACGTAGACAACTTTTATGTAGGCTACTCTTATAGTTTCTAATTTAGGAATCTTTAAGTAAAAAGCACATCTTCGGGTGTGCTTTTTTTTTGGTTATAAAAGGTTGACATCTATATAGATTTTTAGTATAATAGTAAGTTCATTAAATATAAAAGAGGTATTTTTATGAATAATGTAATGAATATAGCCAAAGACTTTGTGTCTGGTATAACAACAATTTTAATATCATTATTAGGATTAGGTGTTGTAGCAAACCTATTGTTTGGTACTACAATCATCATTGGTGATGTAGTTGCTAATATTACTAACCTAGTTACTCTATTGGGTAACGGTGGCTTAGTAGGTCTTATAGTGGCTGTGATTGTTATTTCTTTGTTTATGGACAAGAAGTAATAATTTTTACAAACTTAAAAGGTAGTTAATTCTGCCTTTTTTGCTGAAAGATGCCAGAAAAAGTGGTAAAAAGGTTGACACTTACCCCATATTTTAGTATAATATATGTATATTAAATAAAAACGTAGGAGTTTTTTTATGCAGAATTTAAACACAATTAACCAAAGCAAAGACAAGATTTCATCAGTGCCTGGACTTTGGATTGGTTCTTTCACTTGTTATTACAATGACGATAGACCTGGTAAGAATATACAACTTACTTCGCTTGAAGAAATGTGGTATGGACATGAAGAAAACATTAATCATCCAGAAGGTTCAGAATATCCTGAGAGTATAAATGTTCCTCATATGAAGTTAATGAGAGAAAGAGTTTTTAATTCTGTATTAGCAAGAACTGGTATTGATGTTAGAGATTTTGATAACATTATACATGCTACAACATCACCTGGTAAAGACAAAGATGGAAATATCATTGAACATGGTAATGAAAGAAACATTGTGAGGAACGTTTAATGAAATTTCATAAACAATTAAAAGTGCCTGGCATGAATCAGGAACAAATCGTAGAAGCTCTTAAGAATTCTGAACTTGAAATGAGACCAATGAGGACTCAATACAGTTTTGAGAAGAAGTTTAAAACTACTAATACTATGTCCGACTTCAATATTATTGTTGAAGATGAGATAGTTGAAGTTCAAGGCGGTGGTGACTATAATGTTTGGAGTTTTATTCCTTTCGTTGCCAGAGACCTTTTAGGTATGAAAGACAAATACTTGACTACTAGATATACTAAGAGTGATATCGGGTATGAAAGAAATGGTTGGGAAGAACATTTACCTAGTGGTATGAAGAAAGGTACTCAGTATGTAGATGGATCAACTGGAGAAACCAAAATTGCATAATGACTAATAAACATAAGAAACAAGTTCACAATTTTGTGCAATCTACATTTAAAATTGTAGGTTGTTCTTTATTGTTTCTTGGATTGACTATGAGTTTAGGAATATCTGTAAATCCTCATATGGAACTTACAGCATACATGATGTTATTTATTGGTACCATACTAATAATGACACATAGTTTTAGAGGTAATGACCACATGTTCTTATTAGTTTCTAGTGCAGGTTTTTTATTAACTAGTAATGCATTCTTAGGCACAGAAACTGCATTAATGATTGCAGACAGTTATGGTATTGCACTCACAGAAGAAGAAGGTTGGTTTGCGAAGTATGGCAAATTGTTTGTAGAAATATTAAAGGCGGTGGCATAATGACAATGCATCTTGCACAAGGTCTAACTACTATTAGGAATAAAAAGTATAAGCCTAAAATGACAAAGGCAAATATTGCCAAGTGGACAGAAGGATTACGTCTTAAAAATAAACAGAATAAACGTATGGGTATACCCAAATTGACGTTTGAGCAGTATGTAGATTATTGCCATGGTATATCACCTAAAGTAGATCCTAGAAGTAGAGAAGCCTTTAAGCCCAATAGGAAGCCCGTAGCGGCACCTCGCGAATGTCATACTAATAAGTACCCAAGTATGACAATGTCTACAGCAGGCACAGGTAGTGGCGGTATAGACATGGAATGGGAAGAAGAGAAGAAAAAAATTAGTTCAGGCTATACTATTGCTCCTGCATATAATAAAGGTGCATATCAAGTTATTGGTAAGGCTAACATAAAAGATATAGGCAAATGAATGACCAGGAAGGGAATTCTAAAAGATGGCAAGACAACTCAGACGGCTGGGTTAAGACTATGACAGAATCAAAAGAAAAGAAAGAAGCAAGACGCCAACTGCTCCAAGGTGAATGTAATCACGGAGACCTGGGCTGGTGCGAAGTATGTGCATACGACATCAACGGTGAGAGAGTAGCATTTAAAGGAATAGACTATTAGTATGACTACAGAATTAGCGAAACTAAATAATAACGAATTAGTGTACGGAACGTATGATGAAGTAGAAGCATACGCAGAAGAAAACAATACCGGTGTAGA